>R28__coassemble_8_pt1 | contig 227398 bp, 190 predicted proteins | sample R28__metabat2_low_PE_021 | metagenome-assembled genome bin R28
CCACCAATAAGAAGGATTGGTACGAAGGCGCCAAGCTGTTCTGCATCCCCTTCGAAGGCTTCCTCACCTACGGCGGCATGAACGGTCGTGATATGGACGCTTTGGCCGTTGGCTTGAAGGAAAACATTGAGTTCGAGATGGTTGAGACCCGCATCAAGCAGGTGCACTACTTAGCCGCCAAGCTCGACGAGTACGGCATTCCTTACCAACGTCCCGCCGGTGGCCATGCCATCTTCGTCGATGCCGACAAGGTGCTGACCAACATCCCGAAGGAAGAGTTCCCCGCCCAGACGCTGACTTGCGAGCTTTATCTCGAAGCCGGCATCCGTGCCTGCGAAATCGGCTACGTCTTGGCCGACCGCGACCCCGTCACGCGCCAGAACCGCTTCGGTGGCAACGACTTCGTGCGCCTGTGCATCCCGCGCCGTGTGTACACCAACAACCACATGGACGTGATTGCTGCCGCTCTGAAGAACGTCTACGACCGTCGCGACACCATCAAGCGCGGCCTCGAAATCACTTGGGAAGCCGAGCTGATGCGCCACTTCACTTGCCAGTTCAAGAGACTGGGATAAGTGCATGGTTATGGATTGCCGCGCTTCGCTCGCAATGACGCGATGCGGCAGTCCGTTGGCTGCTTCGCTATGCTTGCAGTGCGTTGTCTGTTCACACGCTTTGCGTCATTGCGAGGAGGCACGACGAAGCAATCCAGATGGAATTCAGGGGAGCCTGCTCAGGGTGGGCTTCCCTGATTTTTTCCATTGTTTTGCCGTTGTTTCCGTAAGTTTGTGTATTTTTGCGGCAAACAACGATGAGAACCAATGAGAATCATTTCGAAAACGGCAATCAGAGACTATTATACGAGAAATCCGATTGGTACCCATGCTGAATACGATAGAATAAAGGACATCAAAAACATCTGAAATATGGCTTTAATAAAGACAGAACAAGAATTGAGAGCAATTTTAGCTCGAATCGACGAATTGGTTCCACAGACTGGTGAGGGTGTTGCCGAAGACGACCCCAAAAACCTTGAGTTGAATCTTTTGTGTGAATTGGTGGCCGAATATGAGGACGAAAATGTTATGTTTGAAGCCTCAACGGAGGAATCTCATTCTCAATTAGTTCCAGCATGATTATAAGTGATTGATTATGACCACTCCAGCAATCATCATCAGCATTCTCTTCATCGTCTGCCTCACCGTGCCGGCGGGGACACATTCGTTGGGCTTGCTTAAGGCTGATGACAAGCCCTCGTATAAATGGTTCATCCCGCTCTTTTTCTGTTGCTTCCATGGCATCTTCGTCATGTTCGGCTCCTTCTTGGGCGGACTTTTCGCGCATCTGATCACTTACATTGCCAAGTATATGGTCTTTGCCATGATGTTTGTCGTGGCCGTCAAGATGTTTGTCGAGTCGATGAGGATCTTGAAAGGAAAGATGCTTTATACGGTCAGCAACGACACGGAATTGGCACTGCTCGGCATGATGTCGGGTGTTAACACGTTGCTGATGTCGCTGATGGGACCTTATTTCATGCCGTTTGGCAAGAGTTGGTACATGTTGGCAGTTATTGTGGCGGGTTTCCTTTGGTCGTTCTTCGCGATTCGGATACCGTTTGAGCCCAAAATCATCAAGAAGGTGAGCTTCGTTGAGTTCTCCGCAGCGGTGTTTATGGTGGTCATCGCGATTTTGTATTTGTTTACGGATTTAATCTAAAGATTAAAAAATTAAAATTCTGGAAATGAAAAGGATAGTTGCTCTTTTTGTTGGTCTGTCGTTCGCGTTGCTTGCTTCGGCGCAGGCTCCATCCAATTACTACAATTCCGCCAACGGCTTGACGGGTAACCAACTGAAATCGGCCTTGCACAACATCATCAAAGGCCATACCTCCATTTCGTATTCCAACATCCTGAATGCCTTTTGGAGCACCGACAACAAAGGCAACGGCATCGTGTGGGACATGTACTCCGACCGCCCGGGAGGCACGCCGCCTTATACCTATCACCTTGGTCAGGACAATTGTGGCAACTACGATAGCGAAGGCGACTGCTACAACCGCGAGCACTCATGGCCGCAGAGTTGGTTCAACGAGCAATCCACGCCGCGCACCGACTTGCACCACATCTTCCCGACCGACGGCTATGTGAACGGTCGCCGCAGCAACTATGCCTTCGGCGAGGTGCGCTCGGCTTCATGGACATCGCAAAACGGCTCGAAATTAGGCACTTGCAAGACTTCGGGCTATTCGGGAACGGTGTTCGAGCCAATTGATGAGTATAAAGGCGACTTTGCTCGCGCCATCATGTACATGAGCGTGCGCTACTATACCGAAGACGGCAGCTGGAGCACGAGCGACATGACGACGAAGTCGGAAATCAAGCCGTGGGCCATCCAGATGCTGCTGCGCTGGAACGAACAAGACCCTGTGAGCCAAAAAGAAATCGACCGCAATAACGCCATCTATAACGATTACCAGCACAACCGCAACCCTTTCGTCGACCATCCGGAATATGCCCGAATGATTTGGGACCCGAATTGGACTTCCGTTGAGGAAACCGTGGAAGCTGTTTGTCTTTTCCCCAATCCTGTCGAGCGCGGACAAACGTTGCATGTGAGCGGCAATAGTGACAATTTCGATGCCGTCGTCATTTGTGATTTGAATGGCCGCACACTGCTGAAAGCCACTGGAAACCAAGTCGGTGGCTTCGCCATAATGTTGCCTTCCGACTTTGCCCAAGGTTGCTATATCGTGAAATTGATGAACAATGGCAATGTGGTGAAATACGAGAAGCTGTTGGTGAAATAGTAGGCTAGTTATCAGTTGTTCAGTTGTTCAGTTTTGTTGAACTGCTAACTGAACAACTGCTAACTCCAAACTGACAACTGATTACATCATTTTTTTGTGCCTGAAATAGATATAGAACAGCGTTGCCACCAAAGCCATGAAACCCATGATGCCCCAAAAAGCCCAAGCCTTGTCTTGGAAAGGTAGCCCGACGTTCATGCCGTAAAGGCCGGTGATGAAGGTCAGAGGCAGGATGATGGTCGACACGAGGGTCAGTATTTTCATCGTCTCGTTGGTCTTGTTGGTCTGCATCGAGTCGAAGGTCATCGAAAGGCCTTCAATCAGTTCCTCGTAGTCCTCGGTCATGTCCCACACCTTTTGCAGGTAGTCGAGGATGTTGCCCCAGTAGTCTTCCATGTATTCCACGTCGTCGGTGAAGCCGGTCACCTTGCCGGTCTCGAAGAGGTGGAAGAGCCTCAGCTGTGGCTTGAAGATGGTGTTGATGAGGATGAGGTTTTTGCGCGTCACGCTGATGCGCTCGATGATTTTCACTTGCTTTTCTTGCAGCAGTTCACGGTTGATCAATTCGACGTCCAATCCGACCTTGCGCAGCAGATACACCGACTCGGTCATCAGCTTTTCGAGGATGCGGTAGAGCAGGATGTCGGAGTTGCGGAAGTTCATCTCCTCGCCGTTTTGGATGCGTTCCTCGTATTCTTCGAAGAGTTGCGACACGCCCCAGGGGTTCTTCTCGATGGAGATGATGTAGTCTTTGCCCCAAAAAATCTTTACCTCCTTGATTTTCACGAACTTGTTCTGACGGTCGAAGTTGGGGAAATGCAGGATGAGGAAATAATAGTCGTCGTAGATGTCGATTTTCGGGCGTTGGTTGACGGATTTGCAGTCTTCGATGTCTAAGGGATGGAAATGGAACCGGTCTTTCAGGAATTCAAAGTCTTCTTCCGTTGGATTGTTGAGATGACGCCAAGTCAAGTTCCCGATTTTCAGGCTGTTAATCATAGGCCTTGCCCTTTCTTTAAAAATGAATACTCTGTTTGCATCGGTGCAAAACCGTCATTGCATACGCAGTGAGGCACATTTGCGCCGCGAAAATAGTGTTTTTTGTTGAAAAGTAGGCGATTATTCTTTCAAAAAAATCATTCCACCCCCACATTCATCCTGCCCATCAAGCGCAGCCAAGGCGAAAGGAAGGCAAACAGGAAGTCGTAGGCAATCAAGCCGGGAAGAAGGCCCTTCTCGCCCAAACGCTTCGAGGCTTTGTGGTAGATGAAGAGCTGTGTGCCAAAGCGCAAGAGGAAGAAAAACGCCAAAATCGGGATGTAGAACGCCGCGCCGTTGGTGATGACGAAGGCAGGGGTGGCGCACATGGCAAGCAATGCGATGAACGAAGCCCAAAACAGCAGCTGCGAACCGTAGAACAAGCTGAGGCTGATGCGTGCGCGGGCACTGTATTTCGAGACGGTGCTGTAGCGGCTGCTCTTCTGACGCATCCAGAGGTGGAACGTGCTTGGGGGCGTGGTGAGAATGCCGTTTTCGGCATCAATCAACACTTCGGTGTTCTTTTTGGTGGCCACTTGACTGACAAACAAGTCGTCGTCGCCAACCGAGGTCTTATAATGCGAGATAAAGCCTTGATTCCTGTAAAACAGCTCCTTGCGGTAGGAAAGGTTCTTGCCGATACCCATATAGGCATGGCGGTTGAGGGCGGCTGAGAGGTAGAGCAGCCCGTTTTGAAGCGCATCGAAGCGCATGATGCGGTTGAGTGAGCTTTTCTTCTGCACATAGGGACTGTAGCCGATGACGATTTCGGTGCGGTTGTTGTAGCGGTTCACCACGCTGCGCAACCATTGGTCGTTGACGGGCATGCAGTTGCAGTCGGTCAGCACGATGAGGTCGTTTTGTGCCGACTTGATACCCATCGAGAGCGGGAACTTCTTGCCGTTGAAGAAGTTAAGATGCTGTTTCAGTTGTACGGGTTTCACACGTGATTCTTGTCGTTCCAAGTCTTTGAGGTATTCCTCGGTCTCGTCGTCGGAGCAGTCGTTGACCACGACAATCTCAAAATCAGGATAGTCCTGCTTGAGCAAGGCGGGAATGAGGTCGACGAGGTATTGGTAGGCATCGCGGGCGCAGAGCACGATGGAGACGGGTTCAAGCTCCTCGTCGAGTTTAGGACGGGCATGGCGCTTGTAGAAAGCCACCTTCGAGAACACCGCCCAATGGTAGAGCAATTGGATGACTAGGCAAGCGGCAAAAACAATCAAAATAATGAAACTTAGGCTGTTATAGTTGAATGTGATGGACATTGCTTTGGCTGATTTTAACTTTGCAAAGATATGAAAAAAGTCGTACTTTTGCGCAAAATTAGAGCGATGAATTTTGACATAGTTTCCAACGACGCAAAAAGCAATGCGCGAGCGGGTGTGTTGCACACGGGGCACGGCCCGATTGAGACCCCGATTTTCATGCCGGTGGGCACTGCGGGCACCGTGAAGGCCTGCCACATGCGCGACGTGCGCGACGAGGTGAAGGCACAAATCATTTTGGGCAACACCTATCACCTATATCTGCGTCCAGGATTGGAAGTCTTGGAAGCCGCCGGAGGTCTGCACAAGTTCAACGGCTGGAATCGCCCGATTTTGACCGATAGCGGTGGTTTTCAGGTGTTTTCGCTCACGGGCATCCGCAAGATGAAGGAAGAAGGTGTCACTTTCCAGTCGCATATCGACGGGTCGCGCCACCTGTTCACGCCCGAAAACGTGATGGACATCCAGCGCAGCATCGGGGCCGACATCATCATGGCCTTCGATGAGTGCACACCCGGCACCGCCGACTATCATTACGCCAAACCCTCGATGGAACGCACCCACCGCTGGCTCGACCGCTGCATCGACCGCTTCGATGCCACCGAGCCGAAGTATGGCTACGAGCAGGCACTGTTTCCCATCGTGCAGGGCTGCGTCTACCGCGACTTGCGCGAACAGTCGGCGGAATACATCGCCTCCAAAAATGCCGTCGGCAACGCCATCGGCGGTCTGGCCGTGGGCGAGCCTACCGAGACGATGTATGAGATGATCGAGTTGGTGAATGCCATCCTGCCCAAGGACAAGCCGCGCTACCTGATGGGCGTGGGCACTCCGGCCAACATCTTGGAAGGCATCTCGCGCGGCGTCGACATGTTCGACTGCGTGATGCCTACCCGCAACGGGCGCAACGGCATGATTTTCACCTCCGAAGGCATCATCAACCTGAAGAACGAGAAGTGGAAGATGGACTTCTCGCCCGTCGACCCCAACGGCGAAACTTTTGTTGATGCACAATATACGAGGGCTTATCTGCGTCATCTCTTCGTGGCGGGCGAAATCCTCGGCCCCATGATTGCCAGCCTCCACAACATCGGGTTCTACCTTTGGCTGGTGCGCGAGGCCCGCAAGCACATCATCGGCGGCGACTTCGCCGAATGGCGCGACGTGATGCTCCAAAAAGTGACGAGACGACTATGAGTCTTGTAGGGGCCCTGAGCTTGTCGAAGGGTCTAAGTCCCGCGTCTCGCAGTCTCGCGTCTCGCGTCAAAATACACACAAAATGAGAAAAATAGACGCATATATCTTCAAGAAATACATCGGGACGTTCTTCTTCGCCATCTCGATGCTGATTTTGGTCGTCATCATTTTCGACGTGTCCGAAAACATCGACAGCTTCCTGAAGCACAACGCGCCGTGGCAAAGGGTGGTGGTCGACTATTACATCATGTCCATACCTTATTATATTAACCTCTTCATCCACCTGTTCGCCTTCATCGCGGTGGTGTTTTTCACCTCCAAGATGGCGGCACGCACCGAAATCGTGGCCATACTGAGCAGCGGCATCAGCTTTTGGCGTTTCCTCGTGCCCTACATGATGGCAGCCATAACCATTGCAGTGATGTCGCTTTATTTCGGCAACTTCTTGATACCCAAGACTAACGAGATTCGACGGCAGTTCAAGGACGAGTATATGGAGAAGCTGAGCCAAAGCGCGGGCCGCAATGTGCATGTCCAGATTGGCAAGGATGAGTTTGTGTATGTGGAGAGCTACAACATCGCGAAGGAGAACGGCTACAAGTTCTCGTGGGAGAAATATGATGGCAATGAACTGAAATTCAAGGTGATGTCGGACATTATCTATCACGATACTTTGGGTCCAAACAGCTGGCTGATCGACCCGTATGCCATCCGTTACATTGACGGGACGGAGGAATCGTTGGTGAAAGGCCGCAACCTCGACACGGTTTTCAACCTCTATCCAACTGACCTCTACAAGATGAAGGAGGACTTCGAGGAAATGAATTTCTTTGAGTTACAGGGACATATCGACAAAATGAAGGAGAAAGGCTCGGAGGGTGTGAAAGCCTATCAGGTGGAGATGCACACCCGCATGTCGGCGCCGGCAGCCGTCCTCATCCTGACGCTTATTGGCGCGGCCCTTTCGAGCCGCAAGGTAAGGGGCGGCATTGGTATGCACCTCGGCATCGGCATCACCATCGCCTTCGCCTACATCCTTTTCATGCAGGTTTCCAAGTCGTTCGCCATCTCGGGCGGACTTTCGCCCTTCCTCGCCGCCTGGATTCCCAACTTCATTTTCTGCATCTTGGGCATCTATCTTCTGAAGAAGGCTCCAAAATAATTGATTTTCAATGAATTGTTATTTTTCTGCAAAAAATCGGCCTCCTTTTGCCGACTTTTCCTTATTTTAGCAACTTCTTATCATCCTAAAAAAAGAGTATTATGCACATCGCAGTAGCAGGCAACATCGGCTCGGGCAAAACGACCCTCACGGGACTGTTGGCCAAGCACTTCAACTGGAAGCCTCATTATGAGGAAGTTGAACACAACCCTTACCTCGACAGCTTCTATGAGGACATGCAACGCTGGTCGTTTAACATCCAGATTTTCTTCCTCAACAGCCGTTTCCGTCAGGTGATGGACATCCGCAAGAGCGGCGAAGACGTCATCCAAGACCGCACCATCTACGAAGATGCGCACATCTTCGCGGCCAACCTTTATTCGATGGGCTTGATGGAAACCCGCGACTTCGAGAACTACCAGTCGCTCTTCGAGCTGATGACCAAGTTCTTGCAACCGCCCGACCTGCTGATTTATCTCCGTGCCTCGGTGCCTACGCTGATTCGCCACATCGCCAAGCGCAACCGCGAGTTCGAACAGTCGATCAGCATCAGCTATCTGACCAACCTCAACGAACGCTACGAGAAGTGGATAGACGGCTATAAGGACGGCAAACTCCTCATCATCGACACCGACAACCTCGAACTCGAAAACCCCGAGGACTTGAGCACCGTGGTCGACAGAATTGAAGCTTCACTTAATGGATTGTTTTGATTATGAAAGTATTAGGAATCATACCCGCACGTTACGCATCTACGCGCTTCCCAGGCAAGCCTTTGGCCATGATCAAGGGCAAAACGATGATTCGACGCGTGGTTGAACAGGCCTGGAAATCGAAACTCGATGCCGTGGTGGTGGCCACCGACGACATGCGCATTGCCGACGAAGTGTTGGACTTTGGCGGGCAATATGTGCTCACCGACCCCAACCACCGCTCGGGCACCGACCGCTGCCGTGAGGCTTTGGATACGCTTGAAACACAATATGATGCCGTTGTCAACATTCAAGGCGACGAACCTTTCATCGACCCGAGGCAAATCAACGCCCTCGTCGACTTGATCTCGGAAGAAGAGACTCAAATAGCCTCTTTGGTAAGGCGCATCGACGACGAGGATGCCCTGTTCAGCACCAATACGGTGAAAGTGGTGATGGACAACGAAGGCAAAGCCTTGTATTTCAGTCGTAACCCCATTCCTTTTATGCGCAATGTGGCTCGGGAACAATGGCTCGAAAATGGCGTTTTTTATCAACACGTCGGCATTTATGCCTACAAGGCGGAAGTCTTGAGACAGATTGCCGCTTTGCCGCCTTCGAAACTCGAAATGGCAGAGTCGCTCGAACAACTTCGCTGGCTCGAGAATGGCCTCCCTATCCGGATGGCTGTCACCCACTTGATGAATGTCTCCATCGACACGCCTTCGGATTTGGATAAGGTCGAACGTCTTACAATGAAATAAGCACTTAAGGAAAGATGATTTCCATCGCCGAAGCCATATCAGACCTTTTGTTTGTCAGGGATACCGTGGTGGTGCCTGGCCTTGGTGCCTTCGTCAAGAAACCGACGTCGGCCAAGGTGAACCCCGTGGCCAACCATTTCGCCATGCCAGGGAGCAGCATCGGGTTCGACCCTAACCTGAGGGAGGACAACGAGCTGGTGGTCAACTATATGGCTGAGCAAAACGACATTCCCAAGGACGAAGCCCGAAAGCTCTTGGCGATGTTCGTTTCCGACTGTTTCAACAGCCTGAAAGGGGGCAAGAAACTGCCCTTGAAAAACATTGGCGTGTTGTATTACGACTGGGCCAACGACCTTGTCTTTGAGCAAGACAAGGAGGTCAACTACAACGCCGATTCCTTTGGCTTGTGCGACTTCACGCCCGAGGCCGTGCTGCGCTCGAAGACGAAAGACGAAATCAAGGTGGAGATTGAGAAGCAACAAAAGGACAAGAACACACCCGTCACGGTCGACGAAAAGGCTGTACACAGGAAAGATAGCGATGACGACGATGAGCCGCGCCGCCTGGGATGGCTGTGGGTTTTGCTGTCGTTGGGCCTTGTGGCGGCTCTCGTTTATGGATTGCACTATTTCAAGGTCATCGACCTTGGGAAATGGTTCGGACGGCAGCCTCGACAGATTGTAGTGGAACCGCAGACCTATACGCTGCCGCAATATGCCGTCGACTGGGAGCGAATGGTGGAAGAGGCAGAGGCGAAGTGGCAAAAAGCCCAAGAGCAAACGCAGGAACAAGTGCAGGAGGTGCAAGAGCAGGTGAAAGAACCCGAGAAAGAGCCTGCCGTTGGGCAACCCGCCATCGAACAGCCCGAAGCCAACATCCGCATCATTGCTGGGTGCTTTGGTCAGGAGGAAAACGCTTCCCGATTGACCAACACCTTGAAGGCCGAGGGATATGGCGGCGCATTCTACGAGTTGCGCGGCAGCAAGTGGTTCGTCTCGTTCGGGCGCTACGCCACCGACGAGGAAGCCACCGCAGCGCTTCGCGAAATCAGGGCCAACACGGAATATAAGGCGTGGATTAAGAAATGAAAGAGAACGACAATGTCAAAGAAAAACAAACTTGAACGATTTGCCGAGAACAAGACTTTTCCTAACTTGTTCGAATACAGCTATGAACGCATCATGGCCGAAGGCTTTCCGCTGCAAGGCCGATGGCACGAGGACTTTTTCCATAACGACAACCCCATCGTGCTTGAGTTGGGTTGCGGAAAGGGAGAATACACCGTCGGCCTGGCCCGTGCGCATCGCGACATTAATTATATAGGTGTCGATATCAAGGGCGCCCGCATTTGGCGCGGACTGAAACAATCGAATGAGGAAGGCCTGAAAAACGTGGCTTTCCTGCGCGCCCGCATCGACCAGATTGAGCATTTTTTCGCGAAGGACGAAGTTTCTGAGATTTGGGTCACTTTCCCCGATCCGCATCTTGGCGAAGGTGCACGCAATGCACGGCACCGTCTCACCTCGCCCGAGTTCCTCGCCCGTTATCGCAAGATTGTCCGCCCCGATGGCATCCTCAACCTCAAGACCGACAGCCCCGTCATGTATGAGTTCACGCTCCACGATGTGGTTGAGAAACAAGGCCTTCCGCTGCTTTATGCCACCGACGACCTCTACGCCAATGACGACAACCTCGAAGTGAAGACCATCCGCACCTTCTACGAACAGATGTGGCTCGACCAAGGGCTGACCATCAAGTATATACGATTCAAGATAAATCCATAATACTCTGGCTTTTGGCCCATAGCCTGTGGCCAGCTGCCAATAGCCAACAATTAAACAGTTAAACAATCAACACTTCAACAATATGTACACCGACGACCATCAACTCTACATCGCGCATTGCGACAACGGAAACATCAATATGATTGGCAAGATGGCCAACCGCCACGGCCTGATTGCAGGCGCCACGGGTACGGGAAAGACCGTCACCCTGCAAGTGCTTGCCGAATCGTTCAGTCAGGCTGGCGTTCCTTGCTTCATGGCCGACATGAAAGGCGACCTCTCGGGCATCAGCCAAGCTGGACAAATGAGCGGCTTCATCGAGAAGCGTTGCCCTGAATTTGGCATCGAAAACCCGCAGTTCCACGGCTGCCCGACACGCTTTTTTGACGTGTATGGCGAACAAGGACATCCTTTGAGAGCCACGATTTCGGATATGGGTCCGCAACTGCTGGCGCGTTTGCTTGGACTCAACGAGACCCAAACGGGCATCCTCAACATCGTCTTCAAGATTGCCGACGACCGAGGTCTGCTCCTCATTGACATGAAAGACCTCCGCATGATGCTCGATTATGTGGCCAAAAACGCCAAGGAATTCACCACCACATACGGCACGGTGTCGTCGGTGAGCGTCGGTGCCATCCAGCGCGCTTTGTTAGCTTTGGAGGCCGAGGGCGGCGAAATCTTCTTCGGTGAGCCTGACTTCAACGTGTTCGACTTCCTCCAAACCGAAAACGGAAAGGGCGTGATGAACGTGCTGGCCGCCGACAAGCTGATGCTCAATCCGAAGCTTTATTCCACCTTCTTGTTGTGGCTGCTGAGCGAACTTTACACGCAGTTGCCCGAAGTGGGCGACCTACCCATGCCCAAACTTATCTTCTTCTTCGACGAGGCCCACATGCTCTTCAAGGACACCTCTAAAGCCTTGGTCGACAAGATTGAGCAAGTCATCCGTCTGGTGCGCTCGAAGGGCGTAGGTATTTATTTCGTCACCCAAAGTCCCGACGACATCCCCGAGGCCATCGCTGGTCAGCTTGGCAACCGCATCTTACATGGACTGAGGGCTTACACGCCCAAGGAACAAAAGGCGGTGAAAGCAGCAGCACAAACTTTCCGTGCCAACCCGAACTTCAACACCGAAACCGCCATCCTTGAACTCGGTACGGGCGAGGCTTTGGTCTCACTGCTCGACGAAAAAGGCGCACCTTGCATCGTTGAACGCGCCAAGATTCTCTTCCCGCTCAGCCAAATCGGGGCCATCACCGACGAGCAGCGTAGCAAGCTGATCCGCAACTCGCGACTCTACGGCGTCTACGACAAGAGCTTTGATCGCGAAAGTGCTTACGAGATGCTTGTGGAACAACAAAAACAAGAGGAGAAGCGACTCCAACGCGAAGCCGAAGAGGAAGAGAAACGCAAGGCCAAGGAAGCCAAGGAGCGGGAACGCGCGAGAAGCACCAGCTCCAGAAGCACGACCACCAGAAAAAAGAAATCGACGGCAGGCAAGGCGCTGGAAAAGACCATCAACACCACGGCAACGACCATCGGTCGCAGTCTTGGAAAATCAATAGTCCGCTCTATTTTGGGGAGTATTTTCAAGAAATGAACAAAAAACTTAATTCTAAACTTATCAACATGAAGATAACAATGAAAGTAATGGCGACCATAATGTTATCAGTGGCGGTGGTTTGTGCCGCTGGATGCAAAAAAGACATTGCTCAAGGTGATGGCATATTTAACGGACATCCTTACGTTGATCTTGACCTACCGAGCGGCCTCATGTGGGCCACCTGCAACGTGGGCGCAAACAGCCCAGAAGAGTATGGCGACTATTTTGCTTGGGGCGATACTATCCCGAAAGACTATTATGCCTGGAACACATACAAATACAGTAATGGTGGCTACAGTCAGTTGACCAAATACTGCTTCGATTCCAGCTATGGTCACAACGGTTTCACCGATAACCTGACTACTCTTTTGCCCGAGGACGATGCTGCCACGGCCAACTGGGGCAACGGTTGGTGTACCCCTACTAAATACCAATGGCAAGAATTGATAGACAACACCACTAGTACTTGGATGACCCAAAACGGCGTGTATGGTAGACTCTTCACTGCGAGCAACGGCAATAGTCTTTTCCTGCCCGCCACTGCCTACCAAGACCAAGACATTCTCAACGGTGCTGGCTTCTCTGGCTTCTACTGGTCGAGTTCACTTGATACGGATGGTCCAGGCAAGGCATGGATATTCTACTACGATCGGAGAGAAAATCGTGTGAGCATTTTCTACCGCTGTTTCGGTCTATCAGTACGAGCTGTCCACAAGAACTAACTTTTATCATTGCGAATGTATTTCAATCATTCCCAATCTCCTTCAGCATCGGCACGAACTTGAAGTCGCCGAAAGATTCTTTGTTCAGCGAACCATCCTCCATTTTGGTGATTCTCAGCATGGTTTGTCCGTTGTCTTCGGTGTTGTCCATTGGGATGACCATGATTCCGCCGGGTTTCATTTGCTCAACGAGCTTGGCAGGGATGCTCGGTGCACCCGCCGTGATGATGACACGGTCGAAAGGCTGGTAGGTGGGCAATCCTTCATAGCCATCGCCTAAGAAAGTCTTCACGCGGAAGGGTAGTTGCTCAAGGATTTCCTTGGTCTTGAAAAAGAGGTTGCGCTGTCGCTCGATGCTGAACACCTTGGCACCCATGGCGGCCAACACGCAGGCTTGATAGCCCGAACCCGTCCCGATTTCAAGCACCTTCATTCCTTTTTCTATACCCAATAGTTGGGTTTGGAAGGCCACGGTGGAAGGCTGTGAGATGGTCTGTCCCGAGCCGATGGGGAAGGCTTTGTCTTGATAGGCCTGCTCGACAAACGAGGAGTCCAAGAAAACGTGGCGCGGCACTTCGTTGATGGCCGCCAGCACAGCCTCGTCGGTGATGCCTTTCGTCCGCAATGCGTCGACCATTTGCTTGCGCAGGCCTTTGTGACGGTAGTTGTCTTCTGAAATCATGGCGCGAAATTACGCTAAAAACCGACGCTGTGGAACGATAAAAACACTATTTTTGCGGAAATTTTTGAATATGCTGAAAATTGGAGTCTTAGGTGCAGGCCATCTTGGGAAAATCCATCTCAACTGCATCAAACAGATCGAGCAATACGACTTGGTGGGCTTTTTCGACCCTGATATGGAGACGGCCCAGCAGGTGGAGGCGGAAATGGGAGCGAAGAGCTTCGAATCCATCGACGCGCTGATTGACGCGGTGGATGTGGTCGACATCGTCACGCCCACCATCCGCCATTTCGAATGTGCATCGAAAGCATTGCAGAAACGCAAGCATGTCTTCATCGAGAAGCCCATCGTGGCCACGCCCGACGAAGCCAATGCCTTGAAGAAACTCGCCGACGAGGCCGGCGTGAAGGTGCAGGTGGGTCACGTTGAACGGTTCAATCCGGCTTTCATCGCTGCTGAGCCTTTCATCAAAAGCCCGCTTTTCGTGGAGGCGCATCGCTTGGCTTTGTTCAACCCGCGTGGCACCGACGTGCCCGTGGTGCTCGACCTGATGGTGCACGACCTCGACATCTTGCTCACCATCGTCAAATCGGAAGTCAGCCATGTCAGCGCCAACGGCGTCAGCATCGTCAGCCCCACGCCCGACATCACCAATGCCCGAATCGAGTTCGAGAACGGCACAGTGGCCAACCTGACGGCTTCGCGCCTCTCGCTGAAGAACATGCGCAAGACCCGCATCTTCCAGCCCGATGCCTACATCACCGTCGACTTTTTGGACAAGGTGACTGAAATCACCCGCATCCACGACAATGTCGACGAGGCCAACCCGCTCTCGGCCACCATCACCCTTGGCGACGGCTCCGAGAAGCAAATCACATTCGAGCGTCCCGAAATCCATCCCATCAATGCCATCAAGACCGAGTTGGAGAGCTTCTATAGCGCCATCGTGCACAACACCGCGCCTGCCGTCACCATCGACGACGGCATCAACGTGCTCAAGCTCGCCTACCGCATCATCGATGCCGTCGAAGCCTCCACCGCCAAGGTGAAGAAATAAACGGGGCGGCCTACAATAATCGCCCATCTCTTCCGTTACCTCTTTATAATAGCATCGTTATGACTCGAAAATCTACGCTGTGTTTCATGCTTGGGCTTGCCCTTTTGTCGTTGGCCGTCAGCTCCTGCAAGAAATTTGAAGGCTCGCAAACCGTGCCGGCCTACATCCACATCGAATCCATTCAGGTCGACTCGCTGACGGACTATTTCGTTTATGGCGCCAACACGCAGAAAATCACCGACGCATGGGTGTATGTCGACGACAACCTCATCGGTGCCTACGAGCTGCCTGCCACATTCCCCGTGTTGAAGCACGGCTCGCACAAGGTGGCCATTTATTCGGGCATCAAGGTGGACGGCAGGTCGAGCGCTCGCGACATGTACCCGTTCTACAAGCCTTGCGTCTACCAAAGCGTCAACCTCGTTGAAGACAGCATCGTCAACCTCAGTCCCGTGGCGACCTACTATCCCATTGGCGACGGCACCAACGTGGCCTGGATGGAGGATTTTGAGACCACCAACACCTTGTTGCCCGACGAATCGAGCGACACCTTGCTTGTGCGCTGCACCGGTAGCGATGCTTGGCATTCGGCCAACTCGTTCTGGTCGGGCAAGGTGGAGCTGCCGCCCGATTCGTTGGATTTCATGATTGCCACAGCCGACGAATTCGATTTCTACAAGAGTTTCAATTCCGGCGTTTATTGCTTGCTCGAAATGGACTACAACTGCAACGACACTTTCTTTGTTGGTGTACAGTATTATCTTGATTACCAGTTGGTAACGATGCCGTTGGTGAAAGTGACACCCACCGACAAAACCCACGAAAAGCCCCAACGTTGGAACAAGATGTACGTCAACATCGGGCCGCAAATGAACAACAATAGCAGGGCATCCTATTTCAAGATCTATTTCACTTCCGATTTGACCACCTTATATGATCCGCCATATGCACCGATCAACGAGCCGCGATACTATTATTTCGACAACCTGAAACTGCTTTATCGTTCGTTATGAATAAGAAAAGACTGGCAACGCTTTATTTCGTCGTCGATTGGATTGCTTCCATTCTGGCGTGGACGCTGTTCTATTTCTTCCGCAAGGCGCACGAAGACCTTTACATCAACTATTGGGACCGCATCACCCATTCTTTCGTCACCCCAAGTTTTTGGATTGGTGTCATCGTCATCCCCATCTGTTGGCTGATCCTCCATGCCGTTACGGGTGCCTACGAGAAGGTGTACCAAAAGTCGAGGCTGAAAGAGCTGGGACAGACGTTTTTTGTCACGCTTTTGGGTGTCATCGTTTTGTTTTTTGTCGTCATTCTCGACGATGAAGTGGCTTCCTATAAATCTTATTACCAGTCGTTTATCGCGTTGTTCACCCTTCAGTTCCTGATTACCTACATCCCAAGGGTCATCATCACGACTTCGGTGATTTCGCGCATCAGGAGTAAGAAAATCGGGTTCAACACGCTCATCGTGGGTAGCAACGACAACGCTTGCGCCATCTTCAAGGAAATCGAGGACGAGGTGAAGCCTTCGGGCCGCCGCATGATAGGCTTCCTCAACGTGTACGACAAAAAGGAGTATAAGTTGGGCGAGTTTTTGCCGCATTTAGGCTCCTACGACGACATTGAGCGCATCATCAAGGAAAACAATGTAGAAGAGGTCATCATTGCCATCGAGCGTTCCGAAGTGGAGACGATGAAGGTGTTGCTCGCTGTGGTCGACACGACCGATGCCAACGTGAAGATCATTCCCGCCATGCAAGACCTGGTGTTTGGCAGCGTCAAGCAGTCGGCCATCTGGCAGGCCCCCTTGGTGCAGGTCACGCCCGAACTGATGCCCATCTGGCAAAGGGTGGTCAAGCGGGCTTTCGACATTGTGGCTTCGGCCCTGGCGCTCATCGTCCTCTCACCCGTGTTCTTGGTTTGCGCCATCATCGTGAAAAGCACCTCCAAAGGCCCCGTCTTTTATGTGCAGGAGCGCATCGGCAAAGGTGGCAAACCCTTCAAGATGGCCAAGTTCCGCAGCATGAGGGTCGACGCCGAGTCGAGCGGAACGCCGCAGCTTTCGAGCGACGACGACCCACGCATCACCAAGTTCGGCAAGTTCATGCGCAAGGTGCGCCTCGACGAGATCCCACAGTTCTGGACCGTGCTGAAAGGCGACATGTCGCTGGTCGGCTATCGTCCTGAGCGTCAGTATTTCATCGACAAGATCATGGAAAAGGCGCCTTACTACCGTCTCCTTCTGAAAGTGAAGCCGGGCATCACCAGCTGGGGCGAGGTGAAATATGGCTATGCCGAAAACGTCGACGAGATGATCGAACGCCTGAAATACGACGTGCTCTACATCGAGAACGTAAGCCTAGGCTTAGATATTAAGATTTTGATTTACACCGTCTTGATTGTTATCCAAGGTCGGGGCAAGTGACTTTTTCTCTCTCGCCTTCAGATAGCAAGCCCTGCACAACGGTTCGTAACTTTCCGTTTCGCCCAAAACTACCAATTTGTCGCCGGCGATGGTGCGGTGAGAGAACTGCGCCTGACTGCCGCAACGCACACAGATCGCGTGCACCTTGGTGACGTCTTCGGCGATGGCCATCAGTTTGGGCATGGGGCCGAAAGGCTTGCCCATGAAGTCCATGTCGAGGCCGGCAATGATGACGCGAACGCCTTGGTTGGCCAATTGCTCGCATACATTAGGAAGTTCATCGTCAAGGAATTGCGCTTCGTCGATGCCGATTACGTCAACGTCGTTGGCATAGAAAAGGATTTCGCTGGCACTCTGAACAGGAATGGAATGCAAGGCCGTGGCATTGTGCGAAACCACGTCCTCCTCGCTATAGCGAGTGTCGACGCCAGGCTTGAAGATTTCGACCTTCAGCTTGGCGATTTTTGCGCGTTTCAACCTGCGGATCAGTTCTTCCGTCTTGCCCGAAAACATCGAGCCGCAAATCACTTCTATCCATCCTTGCGATTTATTGTGAGAATCTTTTTCTATGAACATGTCAGTGGAAAGATAAAATTAGTACTTTAGCGATTTCTTAGAGAGCAAAAATAAAGATAATTCCTATATGAACGAAAAATTTGAGAGCCAAAAAGAAAGATTGCTTGCCATTAAGCAGGAAATCAGCTTGTTATATCAGCAAATAAACTACCTTTTAAGGAACGAAAAACCCCTCGAACTGCTCGATTTGGACGTGCTGATGAACCGCACGCACACCCTCTACGACATGTTTTGCGCCATCAATGTGGGCGACGAGATGCAGGACGAGGATTTCAACTTCGACCCCGAAGCCTTCATGGGTCTCTTTGACAGTGCGACGCACGACGAGCCAGTCGAACAGCCAACAGATGCTCCTGAACCCGTCGAAGAGCCACAACTACAGACTGCACCAGAAGCCGAACCTGAGCCTTTTGATGAGCCTACAGAGGAAGTGGAACTTGAGCCTGAACCCGAACCAGTGCCTGAATTTGAGCCCGAACCTGAGCCCGTTGTAGCTGTGGAAGAGCCTGTGATTGCGACGCCAGCCGCAACAGAAGCGCCAGCCCAAGCACTTGCTACAGAGGCTGCTACAGAGACTGCCGACGACGACAAACCCTTGGGCGACGAGTATGGCTTTTTCTTCCGATTCGAGGATCCCGTGCAGGAAGAAACTCCACTGACTGAGCCGGAACTGGAACCGGAACCGACGAACGAAGGCCGTGTGGTGCATGTGATGGAGGCCATTCCCGAAGAGGATATTCCCGAGCGCGACCGCGTGAGTGGCGAGGAATTGGTACACGACAACCCCTTCGAGATGCCGAAAATGGAGAATGAAATGCCCTTTGCCGAAGAGGAGATGGAACGCCACAACTCGGAATCGGTGGCCGGCTTTTTCGACCAGGACGACGACTCGGGCTTTGAACTTTCTACGGGAGGCGAGACCTTGGGCGAAAAAATGATGCGTGAGGACCATTCGTTGGCCGCCAAGTTGCAACAGAACCCTGTCCGCGACTTGAAATCAGTCATTGGTATCAACGACAAGTTTTTGTTTGTCAACGAGTTGTTTGGCGGAAGCATGGAAAAATACAACAAGTCCATCGAAAACCTCAACGACCTCAAGACCTTGAACGGAGCCATGATTTACTTGAACGAATTGAAGATTGAACTCCAGTGGAACAGCAGCAACGAGGCCTATCTAAAGCTGAAAGAGCTGGTTTCCAGAAAGTTTGAATGACTATGGCGAAGCTCTATCTTGTGCCCACACCCATCGGCAATCTCGAAGACATCACCCTTCGGGCCATCCGTGTCCTCAAGGAGGTTGACGGCATCCTTGCCGAGGACACGCGAACGTCGGGCAACTTGCTGCGCCATCTCGACATCAGCAAGCCGATGACGGCCTTCCACATCCGCAACGAGCATCAGGTTGTGGAACGCATCGCCGACCGCATCGAGGCGGGCGAGACCTTGGCCTTGGTGACCGATGCCGGAACGCCAGCCATCTCCGACCCAGGGTTCCTCTTGGTGCGCGAGTGCGTGAATCGAGGCATCGAAGTGGAATGCCTGCCAGGGCCTACGGCTTTTGTCCCCGCGTTGGTCAATTCGGGATTGCCAGCTGAGAAGTTCATCTTCGAAGGCTTCCTGCCTCACAAGAAAGGCCGCCAAACCAAGCTGAAAGAGGTGGCCAACTACCCCTATACGACCATTCTCTATGAGTCGCCGTTCCGCTTGCTGAAGACCTTGCAGCAACTGGCCGAGGTTTGCGGCAGCGAAAGGAAAGTCAGTGTTTCGCGCGAGCTGACCAAGATACATGAGGAAAACGCCCGAGGCACTTTGGCTGAGGTGATTGAACATTTCTCCAAGAAGGAGATAAAAGGCGAAATCGTCATCGTTTTGGAAGGTAGGGACGTTGCGAGCAACGTCTCCATCAACGATGATGACGAGGAATAAAACTGTAGAGACGCGCCACGGCACGTCTCTACAATTCAGAACGCGAATGAGAGTCGGGTGTAAAAATCCCTGATCACGTCTTTGCGTCCGCCGCTGAAGCCCAAGGCATAGTCGACGACGTCGATGACGGAGACGCCGCAGCTGAGGTAGACGCGGTAGATTTTAAGGCCTATGCCGCCGCCTGTGTACAAGCCCGTCGACATATAGCGATGCTCGCCATTGGGGTCGTTGCATGTGACATATCCAGCGGGAATCGAATAGCCAACGCGGCCTTCGATGAAGGGACTGACCGGCAAATGCGGAAACGCGAATTTCAGGCTAGCATAGACGGGCACGGTGTGGATATAGGTTTCCTGCATGTTGTCGAACAAACGGCAGTGCTCGCCGTAGCTTGAATAAAACTCAGCGCCCAGACCAATGCTGGTGCAGTGCCCGAGTTGGTATTCGGCCATGCCGCCCACGCTGAAATGGTAAGGGATTTCGTGTCTGAAGATGGCTCCAAAGTCCCAAAAGCCGAGGTCGCCAATCGCGTGAAACCGGAACTCGCCGACGGGGCTGTAGACGCATTCGGGAGCATATCTTGGACGGGATTGAGCCATATGTCTGAGTGGTTCATGATGGTGCTGACGAGGCAGACGAATCTGAGCCTCAGCCGTCAACGTAACAGCCATCAGGAGGCAAATGGATAACAGGAGCTTTTTCATAAGGCGGTCAATGATAAGTTGTTAATGCCTTCGATGATTACAAAAACCGTACCAAGATTTCTTTTACTTTTTCAGTTGTCTTTCATAGGCTTTCAGGCGTGCGACGAGGCTCTGCTTCACCCCCGTCGAGGTGTAGGTGGCACCGCTCACGGCATCCACTTCCTTGCCGATGGCTTCTGAAGGCGTGAGGCCGTTCCAGGCTTCGTAGAGGCCGCCGTCGACAACGCGCTGCGCGAAACGGGGAGTCTCTTCGTTTTCCAGCAAAACGACTTGCTGGATGCGTCCTTCGGCATCCAAGGCAATCATCAATGGTGTGGGGCCATTGAAGCCCTTGATGTCGTCGGAATAGGGCGACGAGTAGAGCACGGTGCCGATTTTGTCGCCTTTGGCATCCTTGATTTCGTAAAAGGCCGTGTCGATGGTCTTGGTTTTGGCGGCGTCGCTGAAATAGGCCTGGGCTTCCTCGACGGGCATGGCGGGCCATTTCACTTCTTGTTGGCAGGCGGAAAAACACAGCACGGTGGCGAGCATCAAACCGCCTAAGGTCTTTTTGATAGCGTTCATTGCTTTGCTTTTTTGAATTTTCGTGCAAAAATAGGCAAAAACTCGCAACAATTGAACAGTTAAACACCCAACAAATCGACAAAAACACTATCTTTGCCACGAAATCAGTTGACGATTTTCCATAAAACCGACAACTCTAAACTCTAAACTTTAAACTCTAAACTTTAAACTCTAAACTAAAAAATGTTAGTCATAGGAATCGCAGGCGGCTCGGGTTCGGGAAAGACCACCGTCGTGAAAGAATTGGTCAGGCAGCTGCCAGAGAACTCTGTATCAGTCATTTCGCAGGATGCTTACTACTACGACAACGGCGACAAGACGCCCGAAGAGAAGAAGCAAATCAATTTCGACCATCCCGATGCCATCGAATGGGACCTGCTCATCGACCATCTCGACCGCCTGAAACGTGGCGAGACCATCCCCATGCCCATCTACACTTATGTGACCTGTGCACGCTCGAAAGAGGTGATTTATGTGCATCCCACAGAGGTCATCATCGTGGAGGGCATCATGGTGTTGACCCAAGAGGATCTGCGCAACCGCATGGATATCAAAGTGTTTGTGGATACCGATGGCGACGAGCGCCTGATGCGCATCATCCGCCGCGACATCGCCGAGCGAGGCCGCACGTGGGAAGATGTGTTGCGCCACTACCAGACCTTCGTCAAGCCTATGCACCAGCAGTTCATCGAGCCTACCAAGCGCACTGCCGACATCATCCTGCCGCGTGGCTCAAGCCCTGTGGTGGTCGATATCCTTGCATCGCGGATTAGGATGCATCTAGGGAAGTGACTGGAAACCAATGTAAAACGAAAAAAAGCCGAACGAAAAACGCTCGGCTTTTTTGGTTGCCCAACCAGGGTTCGAACCTGGACTTTACTGATCCAGAGTCAGTCGTGTTGCCAATTACACCATTGGGCATCAATTACGGCTGCAAAAATACGGTTTTTTTGAATGCTGCAAGAAAAATCGGCGATTTTTTTTGGATTTTTTTTGCTTGTTTTGCGTTTGAAGGCGTAACAAACTCAATATCAATAATTAATTGTTGAACCTCGATCCCCAGTTGTACGACAGCATGAAGGTGAGGAAGAAGCGTTTGTTGCGTTCGGAGTCGACGATGGAGACGCCCAACGGGAAGCACTCTGCGATGACGTCGACGTTGATGGCCTGCGCCCGGGTGCGCGTTTTCGCGACGTCGAAACTGAGTCCCACTCGGGCGTGAACGCCAGGCGATAACTTGGTTTCGGCGATGCCTTTGGTGAACGCCGACCTGCCTAAGATGTCGATGCCATGCTCGAAAGTTTGCTCCTTGATGGTCTGTATGTAGCTGCCCGTTCCAGAGGGTTCGTAGGTGGCCACAAAGTAATAGTAAGGCTTGAGCAGCGCCAGTGAAGCCCCAAATTCATAGGTCCATCGTGTCTCGATGCCGCCCCAATAGGGCTTGCCGTAAATACGACGGTCCTCGCCATAGCCAAAACGCAGCGCGAAGGCATAGTTCAGCTTGCCGTAGACGAATGCCCGTGAGTTGTAGGTGGAGAGGTTTATGGTCCTGATTTCTTTGAGCGAACGCAGCGAAACGGCCTCAAATTCCCAATTCGTCGTGCGATTGATGGTGCGGATGCGCCCTATCTTGAATCCAGCCCCAAGGCCTCGTGTATGGATGGCCACGTTGTAGGTGTTTTGGCGGGTGTAGATCAGCTTTTCTTCGATGGGTTTACTGTCATCTGTTTGGATGTCAATGTTTTGTGCGGGCAATAAAAAAGTATATGCTCCGAAAAACGTGAGCATGAGAATGCGTAGAATGGGTTGCTTGAGGGCAGTCATGGCAGTGCCTCCCAACACCATGGATTAATAGCGCGTTTCCTTGACGTACTTTGACGATTCGCCGTAGGCAGGGCAGGTCTTGTTGGATCCGCAGGAGGTCATGATAATGCCTGAAACAAAGGCGATTAGCAGTGCGATGGCAATTCTTCTCTTCATCTTGATGAAATTTGGTTTGCAAAGAAACGCATTTTTCTCCGAAAAATTGCCATCTTTGCAGAAATTTTATCCATCTTTATAGCCCCGTAGGGGCAAAACATCATTAAGCAGGCGACGTGAGTCCCTGCGCTAAAGCAAAGGAAACTATGGAAGTCAAGAAACCCAACATCGACGAAAGCTGGTACCAAGTGCTGCGACCGCAGTTCGAGGCGCCCTACTTCGCCGACCTCAAGTCGTTCCTCGTGAGCGAGAAACGCCAATATGTCGTCTATCCTCCCGGACCGCTGATCTTCAACGCATTCAACCTCACGCCTTTCGACAAGGTGAAGGTGGTCATCTTGGGCCAAGACCCGTATCACGGCCCAGGCCAGGCGCACGGGCTTTCGTTCTCGGTGCCTGATGGCGTGCCCTTCCCGCCCAGCTTGCAGAACATCTTCAAGGAGCTGCACGACGACCTTGGCGTGCCCATGGCGCGTTCGGGCAACCTCGAGAAGTGGGCGAGGGAAGGGGTGCTGCTGCTCAACGCCTCGCTGACGGTGCGAGCAGGGCAGGCTGCCTCGCACTCGCGCCACGGCTGGGAACAGTTCACCGACGCGGCCATCCGCGCCTTGTCGGAGCAACGGGAACACCTCGTCTTCATCCTTTGGGGCAACTATGCCATTGCAAAACAAACTCTGATAGACCCATCAAAACATCTGATATTGAAGTCGGTGCATCCATCGCCGCTGTCGGCCAGCCGAGGGTTCTTTGGCTGCCATCACTTCTCGCAAACGAACAATTACTTGATACAAAACGGAATAGAACCTATTGACTGGAGTTTATGAAACAGATTGTATTCGCCACCAACAACAAGAACAAACTGCGCGAGATGCGCGAAATCATGGACGGCCTTTATGAGGTCACGAGCCTTGAGGAAATCGGCTGCCATGAGGAAATCATCGAAGATGCCGACACCATCGAAGGCAACGCCAAGATCAAGGCCGACTTCGTCACCAACAAGTTCCACGTGGACTGCTTCGCCGATGACACGGGCCTCGAAGTGGAGGCTTTGGGTGGTGCTCCGGGCGTGTATTCGGCTCGTTATGCGGGCGAGCATTGCAGCTATCAGGACAACGTCGACAAGATGCTCAACGCCATGCGCGGCCAAACCAACCGCAAGGCGGCCTTCCGCACCTGCATTGCGCTGAACCTTGAGGGTAAATCCTATCTTTTCGAAGGTCGTTGCGACGGACGCATCACCGAGGAGCAACGTGGCACCGAGGGCTTCGGCTACGACCCCATTTTCCAGCCTGATGGCTACGAGCAGACCTTCGCCGAACTAGGTCACGAAGTGAAAAATGCCATCAGCCACCGTGGTCGCGCCACGCAGAAATTGATCGCGTTTTTGAAGGATTTGGGTTGAGTTCCAAATACGAAAAGAAGGCATCCGACATTCGTAGTCAACCGGTCGGTAGTGCGCCGTGCGGCCTAAGCCGTGCATTCGGGTGACAACGTGCTGAGCCTGCGCCGTGAATGTTCGTCGTGAACGGGGTGCTGCCGGCTCCGGGCAACGGTCAAAGTGGGGGTTCGGTTCGCCCTACAAATGCGGATGCCTTGTGGTTCAGACCAGCTCTGTCTGGAAGTTGAGCGCTTGTATTTCCATGTCGAGTTTGCGCAGTTGGGCGGAACATTCGTCCACCTTCTTGCCGATGGCTTTCACGTTGATCACGGTCACCGTCTTGATTTCGGAGCGCGAGTAGCGGTCTTGTCCCGCCGAGGCGGTGTCGAAGATGCTGCGCAGGTTGCCGATGCGCATGGTCAGCACGTCCTTGCGGGCCATGAGTTGGGTGAGGGTGATGCCTTCGGCGTTGGTGGTCTGCATGTTGGTCGCATTGATGCGCCAGATGAGGTCTTCCAGCTGTGTGAGGCAGGCGTCGAGTTCCTTCATCAGTTCCGTGGGGTCTTCCGAAGGTGTGTCGCCCTCCTGCACCTTCACGTTGTTCTGTATGCGTTGTCCGAACTGTTGGATGCGTTTCTGCAAGTCTTTCCTGATGCTTAATGCTTCTGCAAGTTTCATAGCGGATGTGATTTTGGCGCAAAGGTACGAAAAAAACTTGTTTGTCGCGGGGATTGAAATCGCTTGATGAGATATTGTCGCCCTTTGACTCCGTCGAATCTTCGATTTCAGGGCTTTGGCAAATCTTCGATTTTAGGGTTTGGGCTTGTCGTCGCTTTGCGTCACTGCGAGGCACGAAACAGTCTATTACCCCCTTTTTTCAGTATTTTTGTCATTTTTTGTAGGTTTTTCTTATTTTTGCAACTGTCATTGTCATATGTATTTAAAAAGGACAAACTATGAATACAGACTTGCAAAGCAAATTGGAACATGAGGCCCGCTATCTTCAGATTTCAATCCCTTATAATGAGGAAGACCATCTTATAACCTTTGATGACGGCTTGACGACGGAATTGGAATGTGATGATGATTTCGTTTCTCCTATGTTTAACGATGAAGACCAATTGATTGAATTTGTCATAGATTTGAAAGAACGGAAAGTGATAGGGTGGAATGCAAATGAGTATCTGCGGATGTGGGCTAAAGTGCGCGATGGAGGCACCTATACACTTTTGGATGCCAATAGGCAACCTATATGGCAAATTCGTGGTTATGTGCCAAGCAAGTTGATTCCTCCTTTTGAGAAGGGCTATGGTGACTATATTGAATTGGCTGTTGAAGCTGAGGGGACTATTGTGGATTGGCCGCAAACGCCCGACTTTTCGGATTTCGTTGAGAATGGTAAATCGCCAGAACCTGTCAGAACAAACAAATGGCATCGGGCGGAACCGGCCTTGTGGTATGTTAGAGGCTTGCGACTTAATAAGGAGGAATTGGGTTGGCTGGTTGAGCAGTTGAAAAAGTTGTGAACAATGGTTTCGTTTAAGATTTCACTTGCAGCTCGGGAGATCGCGGATCGAGTCCGCAATTAACGGCAAGGGGCATGACATTGTCGTTCCTAGCAGGTGTAGGACTGTACCCACAAAGCCCTGAAAGGGCGACCATAATTCATCGGGCGATTTCAATCCCCGCGCTCCCGCACTCCAAGCACCTAGCAGGCCCCACTGCGTCTGCAAGACGCAAACGGCGACAAAAAAGGCTGCCACGGAGTGGCAGCCCCAATATTTATTTAAGATTTGCTCAGATTTAACTACGTTGAATGCATAGCATTTGTTTCCAAAAACTCAAATCCTCTCCCGCAGTATCTGCATCGCCTTTGGCAACCCATCAGCGTTGCGTCCACCGGCCACGCAGAGGGTCTTCTGTCCGCCGCCGCCGCCTTGGATCTCCTTGGCCACTTCGCGGATGAGCTTGGTGGCATCCAAGCCTTTCTGGTCGGCAAACGATTCGGGCAACAACAGGCAGAGCGAGGGCTTGCCTTCGGCAACCGATCCGAGGATGGCGATGGTGCTCTCGTTCATCTGCTTGAGCATCAGGGCGATGTTGCGCAGCTGGTCGCCACCGCAGGGTAGGGTGTCTATGATGAGCTTGTAGCCCTCGTGGTCCACAGCCTTCTCATGCAGCCGCTCGGCCATGCCTTGGGCTTTCTCTTGCATCAGGTGCTCCACTTCTTTCTTCAGGGCGGAGTTCTGCTCGCTGAGCGAAGTGACGGCCTTCACCAGGTCGGGACTCTTGACGCACTCGCGCAGGCGATCGATGAGGTCGAGTTGCTCGTCCAAGTATTGCTCCACGGCCTCGCCCGTGATGGCCTCGATGCGGCGGATGCCGGCAGCGATGGCGCCTTCACTCACGATCTTGAACATGCCAATGTTGCCCGTGGCGCTGGTGTGGCAGCCGCCACAAAGCTCCATCGAGTAGTCCTTGTCGAAGACCACCACGCGCACCTTGTCGCCGTATTTCTCGCCAAACAACGCAGTGGCGCCCATGGCCTTGGCCTCTTCAATGGGCATCTCGGCGTAGGTCACATTGGGGATGTTCTCGCGGATCTTCTGGTTCACAAGTTTTTCCACCTGTCGGATTTCCTCAGGGGTCATCTTGGCGAAGTGGCTGAAGTCGAAGCGCAGACGCTGGTCGTCGACCAACGATCCCTTTTGCTCGACATGACTACCCAGCACCTGCCTCAAGGCGGCGTGCATCAGGTGGGTTGCGCTGTGGTTGTTGGCGATGCGCTGACGGCGTTGGGCATCCACTGTAGCAGTGAAGGCCACCTCAGGGTTCTGGGGCAGCTGCTCGGTGATGTGGATGACCAGGTTGTTTTCCTTTACGGTATTGATGATTTTAATCGTCTCGTTTTCAGAGGTTAGAATGCCGGTGTCGCCCACCTCACCGCCCATTTCAGCGTAGAACGGGGTCTTGTCCAAAACGATTTCGAAGTGGGTCTTTTTCTTGGCCACCACCTCGCGGAAACGGAGGATGTGGCTCTCGCAGGTCAGGTCGGTGTAGCCCACGAAATTGGTGGGTTCCTCGCTGGCGTTTACCACCACCCAGTCACCATTGGCTTTTTCGGCAGCCTTGCGTGAGCGGTTTTTCTGCTCTTCGAGGTTGGCCTTGAAGCCGTCCATGTCAACGTTGAGGCCTTTCTCGGAGGCCATCAGCTGGGTGAGGTCGATGGGGAAGCCGAAGGTGTCGAACAGCTCGAAGGCGAAGTTGCCGTCGATGTCCTGGCCTTGGTGTTGCTCCACATAGCCCTCAAAACGCTTAATGCCTTGGGCCAAGGTGCGCAGGAACGAGGCTTCCTCTTCGCGGATGACTTTGCTGACCAGCTCTTGCTGCTTCTTGATTTCGGGATAGTTGTGTTCCATCTGGCTGACGAGGATGGGCAGCAAGTTGCACACAAACGGCTCTTCGAAGCCGAGGAAGGTGAAACCATAGCGCACGGCGCGACGCAACACGCGGCGGATGACATAGCCCGCACCGTTGTTCGACGGCAGCTGTCCGTCGGCGATGGCGAAGCTGACGGCACGCAGGTGGTCGGCGATGACGCGCATGGCCACGTCGGTCTTCTCGGCCTTGCCGTATTCGATGCCCGACATCTTGGCGATTTCTTGGATGATGGGCTGGAACACGTCGGTGTCGTAGTTCGAGGTCTTGCCTTGCAACACGCGCACCAAGCGCTCAAAACCCATGCCCGTGTCGACGTGCTTGGCGGGGAGTTCCACCAAATGGCCGTCGGCCATGCGGTTGTATTGCATGAACACAAGGTTCCATATCTCAATCACTTGCGGGTCGTCCTTGTTGACGAGGTCGCGGCCAGCGATTTGCTTTCGGGCTTCCTCGTCGCGCAGGTCGATGTGGATTTCGGAGCAGGGACCGCAGGGACCAGTCTCGCCCATTTCCCAGAAGTTGTCCTTCTTGTTGCCGTAGATGATGCGGTCTTCGCTGACATGTTCCTTCCAATAGTTATAAGCCTCCATGTCAGCGGCTTGGCCGTCCTTCTCGTCGCCGCCAAAGACGGTCACATAGAGCCTGTCCTTGTCGATTTTCACCACTTCGGTGAGGTATTCCCAAGCGTAGGCGATAGCTTCTTTCTTGAAATAGTCGCCAAACGACCAGTTGCCCAACATCTCGAACATGGTGTGGTGGTAGGTGTCGTGCCCAACTTCCTCAAGGTCGTTGTGTTTGCCCGAAACGCGCAGGCATTTCTGCGTGTCGGCAGCGCGGTTCCACTTGGCGGGTTGGTTGCCCAAAAAGATGTCCTTGAACTGGTTCATGCCAGCGTTGGTGAACATCAGGGTCGGGTCGTTCTTGACGACGATGGGTGCCGAGGGCACAATCTCATGCCCTTTGGAACGGAAGAAGTCCAAAAAGCTATTTCTAATCTCGTATGCGTTCATTTATAGTGAGTTATATTATTTTATCTCAAAAAAAGCTTCAAAAAATCGTGCAAATTTACGCTATTTATTCTATTTTTGCGCAATAGAATTTGATTTGGAGCGTTATTTATGGCTCAATCAAGAAGATAATGGCCCGACAAAAACACTACATATTCAACCAGTTGACGCAGAATTTCGAGGTGCTTGAAACACCGAGGTCGAAGAAGGTATTGCGTTACACACTGATTATGCTTGCCGTTTTGGGTATCACGTTCCTGTTTGCCGTGCTGCTGTTCACCTTTTTCAAGTCGCCGAAAGAGAAGAGCCAGGCGCGTGAATTGGAGTTCATGAAGCTGCAATACGAGATCCTGAACGACCGTTTGGACGACATCGAGGTGCTGATGACCGACATGGAGCAGCGCGACAATAACCTGTATCGCCTGATGTTTGAGGCCGACCCCATCCCCAATTCGGTGCGCCGTTCGGGTTTCGCCGATGCCGACCGTTATGCCGGATTGTATGGTTACATGAATTCCAACTTGGTGGTGAGTGCGGCACGAAAGATGGATGTCATTGCCAGCCAGCTCTACAACCAGTCTGTTTCATACGACACTTTGTTCGCTTTGGCTCGCAACAAGTCCGACATGTTGGCGCACATACCGGCCATTTTCCCGCTGAAGGAAACCGAAATCAAGTACATCTCCTCATACTTCGGCTATCGTCCCGACCCCATCTATAAGATTTCCAAGTTCCACAGCGGCATTGACTTCTCGGCTTCGCTCAACACCGAGGCCTATGCCACTGGCGACGGCGTGGTGTGCGATGTCGAGAAAGGACATTGGGGCTACGGCAACATGGTGACCATCGATCATGGGTTTGGCTACAAGACGCGCTATGCCCACCTGCAAAAAGCATTGGTCCGGAAAGGACAGAAGCTGAAACGCGGGCAACGCATCGGCCTTGTCGGCAGCACGGGCAAGGCTACCGGCGTCCACTTGCATTACGAAGTGCTGAAAAACGATGTGCAAATAGATCCCATCAACTTCTTTTACAACGACTTGACCCCTGATGAGTACGAACAAATCTTGCAGCAGTCGACATTACCCACGCAAACGATGGATTAACTATGGAAGAGAAAACCCTTAGCAAATACTACTACTCAATCGGCGAAGTGGCCGACATGTTCGGCGTCAGCACCTCGATGATTCGTTATTGGGAAAAGGAGTTTGATGTGTTGCGTCCGCGAAAAAGCAAGAAAGGCAACCGCCTCTTCACCGAGCGCGATGTGCGCTATGTGCATGTCATCTATCAGCTGCTCAAGGTGAAAGGCTACACTTTGGCAGGTGCCAAACAAGCTCTAAAGGAACGCTTCAGCGACTACGAGGAACGCATCATCCTCCTCGAAACGCTCGACAAGACTCGCAGTTTCCTCCTCGATTTGGACAAGGCTTTGGCCGTAAAACAAAAGGGAACCCCGAAGGGGTGATAGCATAGTAGGCAGGTGGTGTAAACCCCAGCCGAGAAAAATGCCGAAACGCGTATCATGTAACTCCGAAGGGGTGACAGAACATCACTCCTCCAACAAGTTCCTGGCTTTCAAATAGACCCTCCATTTCTCCAGCACCTGCGTCATGTCGTCGGGCAACTCGGACGTGAACATCATCTGCTTGCCCGTGGTGGGATGCACGAAGCCCAATTCCTTGGCGTGCAGGGCGTGGCGTGGCATGATCTTGAAGCAGTTGTCGATGAACTGCTTGTATTTCGTGAAAGTGGTGCCTTTCAGGATGACGTCGCCGCCATACATGGCATCGTTGAACAAAGGATGTCCGATGTATTGCGAGTGCACACGGATTTGGTGGGTGCGGCCAGTCTCAAGGCGGTATTCGTTAAGCGTCACATAACCAAAGCGCTCCAATACTTTCCAATGGGTGATGGCGTCTTTGCCGTAGTCGCCGTTGGGGTAGACGGTCATCTTGCGGCGGTCGTTCACACTGCGCCCGATATTGCCTTCGATGGTGCCTTCTTCTTCTTCGAAATCGCCCCAAACCAAGGCGTAGTAGCGACGATGTATGGTGTGCTCGAAAAACTGGTGTGCCAGCACGGCTTGTGCGGCCTCGTTTTTGGCCACGATCATTAATCCCGTGGTGTCCTTGTCGATACGATGGACGAGGTATCCGAAACGGTTTTCTATGTTTTGGTGGGTCTTTTCGAAGTAATAGGCCAAACCGTGCAACAGGGTGCCGTCGAAGTTGCCGTGGCCAGGGTGTACCACCAAGCCCGCCTGCTTGTTGATGATGATGACATCGTCGTCTTCATAAACGATGTTCAACGGAATTTCTTCCGGCTTGATGTCGGTGTCGCGAGGTGGATAGGTAAACACGATGGAAATCAAATCGTTAGGCCTTACCTTGTAGTTCGATTTCACGGTCTTGTCGTTCACCAAGATGTTTCCTGCCTTGGCCGCATTCTGCACACGGTTGCGTGATATGTTGGAAAGGTGGTTGGTCAGATAGGTGTCGATGCGCTCAGGCTGCTGGCCTGGATCCACCGTCATGCGGATGTGTTCATAGAGTTCGCTGCCTTCTTCGGCTTCTGAAAGCATGTCATTCCCGCGCTGCGCATAGGGTGGCATGGAATCTATGCTTTCGGGATTCAACTGGTCGTCTATGGTTTCAATGAGGTCGTCGTTCATTTCTCGATGATGAATTTTTGGTTGATGACTTGCCCTTCGGCAGTGATGACTTGGATGAAGTAGAGTCCGCTGTTGAGGTGACTGATTGATATTTCATTCTGATAATCACCTTGATACACCTTGCGTCCAGTGAGGTCGAAGATGCAGAGCTGTCCGCCTGCAAAGTTGCTTTCCATGTGCAATGTGGTGCTGGCAGGATTGGGGTAGAGGCGCAATTTGGTGTCGCTTTCGTGCTCGTCGAGGCCGATGTAGTAGTTGGCACCCACCACGGGGCGTATCATCAGCGAGCCTCGTGCGTTGCTGGGTTGCCACGAGCCGTTGGTGTTGACGAAGTTGAAGCGGCTGTTGTCGATGGAGGCGTCAAGGCCGATGTTGATGAGGCTGCTGTTGCTTTGCTCGATGCCGATGTAGAATGCGTTGGCAGTGGTCACGGTCTTGTCGAATTTGTAGTAGGTGAAGCGGTAGGCCTGCTCTTGCCATTGCGGGCGTTGGCCGCTGAGGCGGTAGATTTCTTCGCCTGGCTTTCCGTTTTCGTCTTTCCACACCACAATGTCGAAATACTTGTCGTTGGCATCGTTAAGTGTATGGTTGAAAAGGAGTTGCACGCCTTGTATGGTGTCGTAGTCGCTGATGTCGAACCTAACGGCAAACTTGCCTCCAGCATTGCTGACGCCATAGCCCAACTCAGGGATGCCGTCGTCATAGGCATAGTAGTTGTACATGCCGATGCGATACACCATCGAGTCGACCAAAGGCGGGTTGCTCACTGAGTCATAGACGTAATGGCTGATTTGGAACGAAACCGAGTCGTGCCACATGTCGAGCGCAAACAGCTCGCTGACAAAAGGACAGGCGGGCGACTCGCCACCATATTCGGGGCAGGCTAGGAAGCCCGACTCGCGGTAGGGATGGATATTGACGGGATCCAAATGACGCTCGTAGCGTTGGCTGCCGCCGATTTGCTGCACCTTATAATAATAGGTGGCCTCGTGGTCGATGCCGTCCAAGTTGGCGATGTCGATTTCCAAACTTTCACGCATGGCCGAGTTCGGATTGACACGGTATTGGCGATAGGGGATGGCCTGGTAGCGGTTGAAGAACGAAGGCCGTTGCCCCGAGAAGGTCAGCATCGGGTAGTCGGTGTCGTCAATCGTTCGGTTGATGTTGAGGTAGACGAAGTCGATGCTCCAATTGTCCTCGTTGCTGCGGTTGGCGGGCAGTGAGGAGTTGACGATGCTGGCGTAGTTGTAGAAACGGAAATAGAAGTCGTTGCGGAAAAATTTCGTGTCGCGGATAGGAATCATCACTTGTTCGAAATACCGACCTCCGTTGTGGAGCATGAAGCTGTCCAACGGCTGTCCGGGTACGCTCCAGATGTGGTACCAAGTGGTGTCGGCCACGGTGGTGAAGACCGAGTCGCAAGGGATGGCCATTTCGCCTTGGGTGGCTGGGGTCAATGTGTCGGTGACGATGGCGAAGAGCCCGGGCTGGCAGCCCATCATCGACCAAACAGTGTCGCCAGGAAACAGTGTGTCGACTTGCATCTCAAAGAGGATGTCGGCAATTGAAACGTTTTGGTAGTCAAGGAAAAGGAACTCTTGGCGTTCTGTTGTCATGCCAAATTCGAGCACGAGCGAATCTTGCTCCTCGGGGGCGTTTCCGTTGCCTTGGGGCTGGTAGTAGAAACTCAGATACACCGAGTCGGCAGGGGTGAGGGCCCGTGGCTCAGGCTCCATGATGGAGTCTAATCGGATACGTGCCGAGGTGAGGTATTCGGCCACGAAAGCGTTGCTGATGGCATAGCTGTACACCCTGCCGTTGGCGTCGAGCACGTCGAAGGTGGCGCCGTTGCGGTTGGGCGGACAGAGCGGGAAACCGTCGTTCACCATCACGTTGTTGTCGGTCCATTTCGTCGAGTCGGGATAGAGGTTGGCGCGGCTGAAGTCGTCGAAGAAGGGCAGGAAATGTGTGGGAGCCACACGGCTTCTTGCCGGCGCCTTCTCCGTACCTGTACGGAATTGGGTGAGTATCTCTTGCGCTGTAGCTTGGCTCGCTATGAGGCCCAAGGCCAAAGCCAAGGCGAATGCCTTAAAATTCGTCTTCATATTCATAGTCGGTGGTCTCTATGGTTTCTGTAACTGTGTCTATCTTAATGGTTTGCGGAATGTTGGTCAACGAGTCTTCGTGCAGTAGCTCCTTCATCTCTTTCTTGAAGTCCATGGTGCGGCTCGAATGGTACCAAACATCGACGTAGGTGCCGGCTTCCACCGAACCCGAACTGGGGCCGGGGCTCATGCGCCTGATGCACATGTATTGCAAGCTGTCGCGGTCTTCCCAGCTCTCCTTGCCAAGGTTGAGGCTTGCCAAGTTGAGCAGGCGCTTGGCTTCTTCAGCCGACTTGCCGATGAGGTTGGGGACTTTCACGTTGCTCTTGTCGTCGCCGATGCCTACGCTGAGCACGATCTTGCTGCCTTTCACCAACTCGGTGCCTTCGGCAACGGGCTGTCCTTGGTAGTATTGCTCGACGACGTTGTTCTTGTACGAGTAGTTGACGTAATCCAAATGGTCGACCTCCAAGCCGCTCGATTCAAGCCTACCGATGGCCTCGCGCAGCGAAATGCCTTTCAGGTTGGGCATGGAGGTCTTTTCGGGCGTCACGGCCACGATGATGGCGTAAACGTTTCTCCCTTTCTTGATTTTCGATCCGGGCAACGGATCCTGCTGGTAGATGCTTCCAGGCTGCTGCCCCTTCGGATACACGCTGTCGATGAGGATGAAATGGAAGTCCTTTGCGTATTCGCGCTTCACCTCGCGGTAGTCCTGCCCCACAAAATCAGGCATGGTGTAGACCTTGTCGTGGCGCGTGTATTTATCTAACATCCTGAATGTTAGCCAAATCAAGACGACGCATAGCACCAATATGATGAGCAAGTTGAGATAAAATTTCTTCTCTTTGAGAAAGTGTAGACGTCCCATATTCCTATTTTTACTATTTTAGCCGTGTTTTTTACAACTCAATTTCGAGTGCTTTTATTGTTCAATCTTCATCCCGAACCTCAGTCCGTACTTGATACGGAAGTGATACGGGATTTAAACCGACAAAATTACAAAAAATATGAAAAACGTGGCAATTATTTGTGGCGGAGATTCGGGTGAGTTCGAAATTTCCGTCAAAAGCGCCCAGGTGGTGAAGCAAAACCTGAACCCGGAGCTATATAATTCGAAGATTATCGTCGTCTCGAAAAAGGGATGGTACGGGCTTCTGAAGGATGGCACGCGGGTGGATGTCGACAAGAACGACTTCTCCATTTCGGTGGGCGGACACAGGACGAAATTCGACGTGGCCTTCAATGCGGTGCATGGCGAACCGGGCGAAAACGGTCCGCTTTCGGGCTATCTTGAGCTATTGGGCATTCCTTGCACCTCATCTCCTCTGACCACCTGTGCACTTACGTTCCACAAGGACTTTTGCAAGCGCGTGGTGGCGTCGTATGGCGTCAAGGTGGCGCCTTCGGTGCTTATCAATGAGGGCGAGAAATACGATGCCGATGCCATCATCAAGAAGTTGGGGCTGCCGTTGTTTGTCAAGCCGACTTGCAACGGTTCCAGCGTGGGCGTGACCAAAGTGAAGACGGCGGAAGAACTTGGACCTGCCATTTTTACGGCACGTGCCGCTGGACGTCAGATCATGTGCGAGAAGTTTGTCGACGGACGCGAATTTGGCTGCGGTGCCATGGACTACAAAGGCAAGATGATGGTATTTCCGCTGACCGAGATTTGCAGCAAGAACGAGTTTTTCGACTACGAGGCCAAATACACTGCCGGCAAGTGCGACGAAATCACCCCAGCCCAAGTCGACGAGGACACCGAAATCGAAATAAAGGCGACAACAGCGATGTTATACGAAAAATTGGAATGCAAGGGCTTTGTGCGCATGGACTATATCGTCAGCGACGAGGGCGTGTTCTTCATCGAGGCGAACATCGTTCCTGGCATGTCGGAGGCGAGCATCATCCCCAAGCAGGCGCAGTGTTTCGGCCTGTCTTTGGGACGGCTGTTTGAAATGGCGATTGAGAACGTGCTAAAATGAAAAAAGGGGCTTAAGCCCCTTTTTTCATTTTACACCGTGAGGATGTCTTTCGACTTCAGTTCGGTGAGGTCGTCAATCTTCTTGATGTACTTGTCTGTAAGTTTCTGGATCTCTTCCTGAAGGAGTTTCGACTCATCTTCCGAAATCGTGTCTTTTTCTAATTTTTTGGCTTCGTCGTTGGCGTTGCGGCGGATGCCACGGATGCCCACCTTGGCTTCCTCGGCGGCGGTCTTGGTTCGCTTCACGAGGTCGCGACGGCGTTCTTCGGTCAAGGCGGGAACGGCAATACGCAAGATTTCGCCGTTGTTGATGGGGTTGAAGCCCAAGTTGGCGTTCAGGATGGCCTTGGCGATGTTGCCGAGTGCGCTCTTGTCGAAGGGTTGCACCACAATCATGCGGGCGTCGGTGCAGCCGATGTTGGCGGTCTGCTCGATGGGCACCGTCGTGCCGTAGTATTCAACCATTACGCCGTTCAGCATCGCCGGACTGGCTTTTCCTGCCCTGATGCCCTGGAACTCGTGCTCCAGGTGTTTGATGGTGTTGTCCATGCTTTCAGTGGCTTCGTCCAATACAAATTGAGAGTCTTCTGTCATAGTCGTCGAAATTTTGGTGCAAAAATAAAAAGATTTGTTGAAAGTTGTGTGGTTTAGTCCTTTAATTGTTTGAAATTTAGTTTAGCGGATCATACAAGCCAGTCAAGACGGGGCTTTTCTTCGTGGTGTAGTAGCTCGTCTTTTCCAACGTCAACTGGCCAAAGCCTTGGTTCCAGAGGTAGGTTTTGATGGTCTTGCCTTTGGGTGTGAGGTTGTCGTCGAAAATGATGGCATCGGCAACAATGCGTTGCCCTGGCGCAAAACTTCCATCGTTGGGCAACGAGCTGTGCCACAATACGATGGAGTCGGTTTCGTTGTCGTGTAATTCGATGACCACCATGCATTTGTGGACGCTATCCAAGGCATTGATTTGGGCCACGATGCTAAGCGCCTCCACATCGTCGGGCAGCGAGTCGCAGCTCAGGAAACAGGGCTTGCCCCATTCTTTGCCTAACATTGGAACGGCCTCCTCCGAGAGCGTCGTCAGCATGTATCGGCTACCTTCGATGGGATTTTTGCTGAGGGTGAGGTAACGTGAAGTGAACCAGTCTTTTGTCTCAATAAGATAAGGATAGTTCCCCACGGCGGTGGCTTCCCATGACGGGCTGATGTAGTCGGTCCAGCCGAAGCCGAGCATCGGGACTTTGTCGTGCTCGCTGAGCCATCGGTTGAAGTCGCCCAACTGGGGTTCGCGCACAAAATCGCCCTTTTCGGTGTAGATACGCTTGAAGACGATGCGCTCCTCAATGCCTAAGGGCTTTTGGTAGAACTCGGCGGCTTCCCCAATCTCGGTGCATGTGGCGAACTGGATCTTGTCGCCATATTGCTCCTTGTCTTGCTTCATCTCGGCGGCAATCTGGTCGAAGCCTTGGTGATACATCAGGTCGTAGTGCCGACGCTCGTTGATCAATGAGGTGGTTCCGATAAAGAGAATGACAACCACCACCAAAGCCGTTTGCCAAGGCGAAAGCGTGCGTGTCCCGAACATTGAGAAGGCCACGATGATGACGAAAGGATAGCTGAAAATCAAGGTGCTGTATTGGATGATGGGTTCGCGCAGCATCGAATAAATGAATGCTACGGCGAAAACGATGACAAACCATGCCAAGCCCGCCCAACGCAGGGGCCGACGTTGTTTGCTCCGCTTGCCGAGTATGAGCGGCAAAAGGATGACAACACCCACGGCAAACATGAACAGCATCGAATAGTTCATCGTGTATTGGATGAAATCGGTGAGGAACGTGGCCTTTGGTGCCGCTAACCAGCCGCCGATGCTGCCGCTCACAAATAGCTGTTGGTAGAAAATGGGTAGGGTGGGAGCGAACAACAAAACCGCCCCTATGCCGCTGAGCCAATAGGCTTTACGCCGTTCTTTGGGTAGGAAAAACAGACCAGTGAGAAAAATCAAACCAGCCTGCGCGATGCTGAAATATTGGATGAGCGAACAGGCCCAAGCCGAGAGCGCGAATCCGATGTAATCCCGAGTCGTCGTTTTTGTCCCGAAAACGACCTTGTACCAGAAATAGGCCATCAGCAGCACAAAGAACAGTCCCGCTGAATAAGGCCGCGCCAATTGGCTATAGAAGATAGAGAACTGGCTGACAGCGAAAAAAGCCGCCGAAAACAGTCCCACCTTTCTGTTGAACCATTGTCGCCCTATAATATAAATAAGGTATATGGAGCCGATGCCCATTAGCACGAAGGGCAGCTTGATCCAGAACTCGCTCCACCCGAAGATTCGCACCCAGAGCCAAAGGAACGCCTCCACCCCGATGGGATGGCTGTCGGGCATGATGCCTTGCTGGATGAAGTCGTTGAAGTTGTCGAAACGGGTGCGCAGCAAGGCGCTGAACTCGTCGTGCATGAAGGGCACCTGACCGAGCTTCCACAGCCTCAGCACGGCTGCCACGAGCATGATGATGCCAAGCAGGATGTAATCCATCCGCTTGCTCGGCACGTTGTGGATTTTGCGCAGGTGATGTTTTCTATTCTTCATCTTTAGTTGTCGCTTGACGTCATTGCGAGGAGGAACGACGAAGCAATCTAGGGTTGGCTGTCTAGACTGCTTCGTGCCTCGCAGTGACGCAAAGCGTATTCGGTGTTATTACTTGGTAACCAATGTTCCGATGTTCTCGCCACGCAAGACCTTCATCAGGTTGCCGCGTGTGTTCATGTCGAAGACGTACATCGGCATGTCGTTTTCCTTGCACATGGTGAAGGCGGTCATGTCCATCACCTTCAGGTTGCGCTGGTAGGCCTCGTCGTAGGTGATGTGCTCGAACTTGGTGGCCGTGGGGTCTTTCTCGGGGTCGGCGGTGTAGATGCCGTCCACGCGGGTGCCTTTCAGGATGATGTCGGCCTTGATTTCGACGGCGCGGAGGGCGGAGCCTGTGTCGGTGGTGAAGAAGGGATTGCCCGTGCCGGCACCCATCACCACGATGTGGCCTTCCTCAAGCAAGCGGATGGCCTTGGCGCTGCTCATCGTGTCGGCGATGCGGTCGATGTAGAGGCCAGCCAAAAGTGTGGCTTTTTGTCCTTTGCTCTGCAAAGTTGATCGCATTGCCATCGAGTTGATGACGGTGGCGAGCATACCCATGTAGTCACCTTGGATGCGATCCATGCCCTTCGAGGCACCTTGCAGGCCACGGTAGATGTTGCCGCCGCCGATGACGATGCCGATTTGCACGCCCGCTTGGGCGGCTTCGATGATTTCGTCGGCATATTCGTTGAGGCGTTGAGGATCTATGCCGTATTGTTGGCTGCCCATGAGGGCCTCGCCACTGAGTTTCAGGAGTACTCTGTTGTATTTCATTTCAGATTCAAAATTTAAGATTTAAACTTCAAGATTCGTGATTTGTAAGAGACTACAAAAGTACGGATTTTATGGATTGCTACAGAACAATCTTTAATTTTGTAAAAAAGTGTCCACGAAGAGCCGAAAAACTGTTTTCGTGGACACTTTATTATTCAAATTATGTCCACGAAAGCATAAATATGTCATTTCATGGACACTTTTTTGATAGATATATGTCCACGAAAACAAAAAAAAGAGCAGAACCCGATTCAGATTCCGCTCGATTTTTGTTCAAAAGGAATATTTATTCCATTCCTTCAAGCCGTCCGTGGCAGTTCTTGTATTTCTTGCCGCTTCCGCAGGGACAGGGGTCGTTGCGGCCCACTTTTTTCTCCACGCGGATGGGCTGGGTGACTTGCTTCTGTTGCGTGTCGCTGTGCGACTGGGCCAGCAGGTCTTGGCGTTGTTCGCGGATCTTCGACTTGTCAATGCCTTGCGGGCCACGCGACTCGCGCACGGTGTTCGGGTCTTGTGTCGGGATGTCGGCACGCATCAGGAACGAGATGACGTCTTCGTTGATCTTCTCCAACATGGCCTTGAACAGGTTGAACGACTCCAACTTGTAGATGACCAATGGGTCTTTCTGCTCGTAGGTGGCGTTTTGCACCGATTCCTTCAGGTCGTCGAGCTCGCGGAGGTGTTCCTTCCAGGCGTTGTCGATGAGACCGAGGGTGATGCTCTTCTCGATGCAGAGGTTCACCTCGCGTGCACCGTTCTCCACCGCTTTCTTCAGGTTGACGATGACGTTCATGCCACGCTTGCCGTCGGTGATCGGGATGGCGATGTTCTCGAAGTGGGTCTGGGTTTCGTACACGTTCTTGATGACGGGCAGGGTCTTCTCGCCAATGATGCGGGCCTTGTCGCGATAGTGTTCCAAAGCGGCATCGAAGAGTTTCTGTGAGAGCGTGTCGGTCTTTTCTCTATTGAACTCGTCCTCACCGAAAGGCACGTCGATACCCATGCTCGAAAGCACTTCCATCTTGAGGCCTTCGTAGTCCTTGGCGTCTTGGTACTCGCTGACGAGTTTTTCGCCGAAGTCGTACATCATGTTGTTGATGTCGATGCTGAGGCGTTCGCCAAACAGGGCGTGACGGCGTTTCTTGTAGATGACCTCACGCTGCGAGTTCATCACGTCGTCGTATTCGAGCAAGTGTTTACGCACGCCGAAATGGTTTTCTTCGACCTTCTTCTGTGCCTTCTCGATTTGCTTGGTGATCATCGGGTGTTGGATGACTTCGCCTTCCTGCAAGCCCATGCGGTCCATGATGCCCGCGATGCGCTCGGAGCCGAACATACGCATCAGGTTGTCTTCCAACGAGACGTAGAATTGCGAACTGCCCGGGTCGCCTTGACGGCCTGAACGACCGCGCAACTGACGGTCGACACGGCGCGACTCATGACGCTCGGTGCCGATGATGGCCAGACCGCCGGCTTCCTTAACGCCGGGGCCTAATTTAATATCGGTACCACGGCCAGCCATGTTGGTGGCGATGGTCACGGTGCCGGCCTGACCGGCTTCCTTGACGATTTGGGCCTCCTTGAAGTGCAACTTGGCGTTCAACACGTTGTGCGGAATGCCCTTGCGGGTCAACATGCGGCTGAGCAACTCGGAGATTTCCACCGAGGTGGTACCCACCAGCACGGGACGGCCTTGATTGACAAGGCTTTGGATCTCGTCGATGACGGCATTGTATTTCTCGCGCTTGGTCTTGTAGATCATGTCCTCTTGGTCGATACGGGCGATGGGACGGTTGGTCGGGATGACCACCACGTCGAGTTTGTAGATGTCCCAGAACTCGCCAGCCTCGGTCTCAGCGGTACCGGTCATACCAGCTAACTTGTGGTACATGCGGAAGTAGTTCTGCAAGGTGATGGTGGCGTAGGTCTGCGTGGCGGCTTCCACCTTCACGTTTTCCTTGGCTTCCACGGCCTGGTGCAGTCCGTCGCTCCAGCGGCGGCCTTCCATGATACGACCCGTCTGCTCGTCCACGATCTTGACCTTGTTGTCGATGATGACGTAGTCGACGTCCTTTTCAAATAAGGTGTAGGCTTTCAACAGTTGTTGCACGGTGTGCAGACGCTCCGACTTTTCGGCGAAGTTACGCATCAGTTCGGCCTTGCGCAGCACCTTTTCATCGTTGCTAAGGCCGGAATGCTCCAAATCAGCAATCTCGGCACCCACGTCGGGGATGATGAAGAACGACGGGTCGTTGTAGGCCTGCGCTAATTGCTCGCTGCCTTTGTCGGTGAGGGTGACGGTATTCAGTTTCTCGTCGATGACGAAATACAGCTCGTCGTCGATGATGTGCATATTTTCGTTGCGGTTCTGCATGTAGAAGCCCTCGGTCTTCTGCATCAGGCTCTTCATGCCTTCCTCGCTGAGGAACTTGATGAGGGCGTTGTTCTTCGGCAAGCCGCGGTAGGCGCGGAAGAGTTGGTCGGCACCGTGTTTTTTCTCGTCCTCGGTGGCGTTGGGGTCGGTGAGGATGCGTTTGGCTTCGGCCAAAATGCCTGTCACATAACGTTTTTGGGCTTCGTAGAGCTTCACCACATCGGGCTTCAGTTCGTCAAACTCCTGCTGGTCGCCACGCGGGGTGGGACCGCTGATGATCAGAGGTGTACGGGCATCGTCAATCAACACCGAGTCGACCTCGTCGACGATGGCGTAGTGATGTTTGCGTTGCACTAATTCTTCGGGGTTGCCTGTCATGTTGTCACGCAGGTAGTCGAAGCCGAACTCGTTGTTGGTGCCGTAGGTGATGTCGCAGTTGTAGGCGCGGCGACGTGCGGCCGAGTTGGGCTCGTGCTTGTCGATGCAATCCACGGTGAGGCCGAGGAACTCGTACATCGCGCCCATCCATTCGGAGTCACGTTTGGCCAAGTAGTCGTTCACAGTGACCACATGCACGCCCTTGCCTGCCAAGGCATTGAGGTAGACCGGCAACGTAGCCACGAGGGTTTTACCTTCACCAGTGGCCATCTCAGCGATCTTGCCTTGGTGCAACACAATACCGCCGATGATTTGGCAGTCGTAGTGCACCATGTCCCATGTGACCATGTTGCCGCCCGCCATCCAGCTGTTCTTGAAGTAGGCCTTGTCGCCTTCGATGGTGACGTGGTCGTATTTTGCGGCCAGCTCGCGGTCGAGGTCGGTGGCGGTCACTTCCACCACTTCGTGCTCGCAGAAGTATTTGGCGGCGGCCTTCACCACCGAGAACGCTTCGGGAAGTATTTCGTTCAGTGCCTCTTCGATGTGGTCGAGCTCTTGCTTTTCGAGTTTGTCGATTTGGTTGTAGAGCTTTTCCTTTTCGTCGGGGTCCATGTCGGGGTTGGCTTCGGCCTTGGCTTTCAGCTCGGCGATTTCGGCCACCTCGGCAGCGGTCTTGTTCTTGATGTATTCCTTGAATTCCACGGTCTTATGACGGAGGCTGTCGATGTCGAGTTTGACAATTTGGTCATAAGCCTTGAGGGTCTTTTGGAGTATGGGCTGCAGGGCCTTGTTGTCGCGTGAGGCCTTGTCGCCGAAGAGTTTCTTGAGGAATCCCATTTATTCAGTTATTTAAGATTCAATATTTAAGATTTAAAATTCAACGAATTGCACGATGCGCAAAATTCGTGCAAAGGTAGTGTTTTTCCGTGAATTGTGGAAAATATGTGCCAAAAAGTCAGATGATTTTGGTTACAAAGGAGTTTGAAAGCGAAATCAAGGAGAAAACATTTTGCGATTCTTGCTGTTTTTGGCGAAAAACATTTTGCGACAATGTAAAAAGTTGTATTTTTGTAACCTCTAAATCAATGCAATCATGCAAGACGATTCAAGACAGGGTTATGTGTATATCTTGACAAATCCAAGCTTCAAGGAAGATTGGGTTAAGATTGGAAAGAGTTCGCGTCCAGTCGATGTGCGGTCAAAGGAATTGGACAACACGGCTGTCCCATTGCCGTTTGAGATTTTTGCGACCATGAAAACCTGCAAGTATAATGAGGTGGAGAAATTGGTCCATAAAACCATCGATCGTCTTACGGATTTGCGCATTCGCCAAAACCGCGAGTTCTTTAATGTTGCTCCTCAAATAGCTCTTGATATCTTTAATGATATTGCTTCAACAATCGATGATGCGGAAGTTGTTCTCTATAAGGACAATCAACCTGTTCAAAAGTGTGAAGAGACAAAGGAGGGAGAACCTCACAAGAAAACAAGGCCTCGTTTTAAGTTTAGTATGGTAAACATTCCGATTGGGGCGATTTTGACTTTTATTCCTACGGGCATTAAAGTGAAAGTCGCTGGAGATGACCAGATTGAATACGAAGGAAGAATCTATAAACTATCGCCATTTGTGGGGACATTTATGCCCGTTGAAAAACGTAACACATCAGGAGCATATCAAGGCCCAAAGTTTTTCAGTTATAACGGTAAGGTTTTGGATGATTTGCGGACGGAAGTGGAGAATCAGACGTCTTGATAAAGTTTTATCTCAGGAATCACCAGCTCCTCCATGTCACGCACGAAGTTCTTCTGATAGAACATGCAGTAATACACGGGCAGGTAAACGACCCCGTTTTTTTCGGTAATCTCGCGCTTGTTGTTGAGCACTACTGCCTGCTTGATGCCATAGTCGGGCGTGGCGAGGAATTTGTCCAAGGCACTATGAACAGTGTAGTCTTTTCCCGATTTCACCTCGATGGGAAGCACGGTCAGGTTGGCATAGTCGTCAATTAGGAAGTCCACTTCGCCCTTTTGCTTGTTGTCGTAATAGTGCAATGAGTAACCGTGCGCATGGAGTTCTTGGGCCACCACAGTCTCATACACCGAACCGAGGTTGACGCTCCGCTCGTCTTGAAGTACTGCGTTGATGTTCAAGCCGTAGAGTAGGTTGGTCAATAGGCCGACATCGTTCAAATAGAGCTTCAGAAGGTTCTTGTTTTCCGATTCGAGCAAGGGGAACTTTGGGTTGCTGATGGCTTGCACCGCAAGGGCAATGCCAGAATTGGTCAGGTATTCAAACTCGTCGGCATAGTCGCTGAATTGCTTGTGGCTGGCGGTGTCTTCGATTCGCTTCACGACGATGCGCTTTTTTTTGTTTTCCATGTTGGAAGGCACCATGTCATAAATCTTGCGAATGGCCAATTTCTTTTCCGCGTCGTATTGCGAGGCATCGATTCTATATAAGGAATAGATTTCCTGTTGCACCTTTCTCACTTGAGCGATGTTCCTGTTTTCCAAGAACTTGTTGATGGCTTCGGGCAGCCCGCCAACTAAGAGATAAAGCTTGAATTGCTGCAACATATAGTTGTGTAGCGATTCATTCAACGGTTCTTTTGCGAGGAACTTCTCCCTTACTCCGTCGATGGTCTCTTGGGCACAACCCATTGCAAGCAGAAACTCTTCGAAATCAAGTGGGTACATTTCTTCAATGGAAATGCTTCCAATCGGAACGGAAGCGGTTTGCATCAGGGCGACGCCTAATTGCGAGCCGCTGGCGATGTAGGTGTATCTCCCTTCTTGATTGAGGAATTTCAGCATCGTCATCAGATGGGGATAGGATTGTATCTCGTCGAGGAAGATTAGCGTGTTTTCCTTTGTCCCGATACGATTGCCCGCGATAGCTCCAAGTTGCATATAGAAGTCCTCTGTGCTTTTCACCGAGGCGAAAATGCCAAGGCTTTCCTTGTCTTCCTTGAGGTTGATCTCGATGTAGTTCTTGAAAAGCTTCTTGCCGACATATCGGATGAGATATGACTTGCCGATTTGTCGCGCCCCGTTCACCAAAAGAATCTTGTTCGGCTCTTCCTGAAAGAACTTTTCGATGCGCTTTTCAAACTTCCTATACAACATAATCTTTCTAATTTTGCTGCAAAATTATATAAATCAATCCATTCACACAATAAAAAGGGACTTTTTCTATAAAATTTGGCTCAAAAAAGGGACTTTTTCCGTTTTTTTAATCCTAAAAAAGGGACTTTTTCCGTGATTTTTGTGCGAAAAAAGGGACTTTTTCCGTTTCTTACTTCCCGTAAAGCCGCCGCACACGTTCGTCCAAATAACGCTCGGGCGAGGGGGCGGGAGCTTCGCCAATCTTGGTGCCGCGTGTGATGAGGATGTACTCAGGGAAGGTGCGCACGTTGTAGGCTTCGAGCAGCAGGATGTTGTCGCCAAGGTCGAGGAGGGGCCAATCCTGGCGTTTTTCTTCAAAATATTGCTTGAAAAATGCCATCTTGTCGTGCGTGGCGATGGTTAGGATTTGCACCGAGTCCTGCCATTGGTGGTGCAAGCTGCGCAACTCCGAGAACTGGTGGTCGGTGACAGGCGACATACCGTCCACAAACTGTAAAAGTACCAATTTGTCCTTATAGTCAGTGAGTTGAAAGTCTTTTCCGTTTTGGTCTTTCAAAGAAAAGACTGTGGCAGTAGCTCCGGCAGCCAATCGGTTGAACTTTTCGAAGAAGTTGCTGATGATGGCCTTGTGTTCGGCATATTTGGTCTGCGCTTTTATATAATTAAGGTGGTCTTTGGCCAAACGGCTGGTACGTCGGTCGCCGTAGCAGAGTTTCTGCACATTAAAGATGGTGATAAGCTCTGCCAAGCGTGGGTTTTTGGCCATCAGCGGGTCGGTGTCGAGGTATTTCTTGAAGGCGGTGGGTCCTTCGGCGAAAGCATCGTTCAAGCGGTGGATATCGTAGGCCGTGCTGTTGAAATAACCGTCGAAGAGTTCCTTGAAGAGGTCGATGTAGGCGCTTTGGGTGTAAAGAACGGGTTGCCCGTTGTAGTAGTCGTTAATGGTCTTCTTGCCGCCATCGGTGCTGATAGCCAGACGAATGGAAGCGGTCTTATAGCGGATGTGATTCTTCACATAATCCGACTTGAGGTCGGGCATTTCGTGGTCGATGGTGTTTTGGATGGAGTCAAGGTAGCGCAACTGACGGCCTCGGTAGATCTGGTTGAAGTGTTCGATGAGGTAGGTGTTGAAAACCTCTTCGGCGAGCACCAACTGACGGTACACGCCCTTGTCGGTGGCGCGTTTCACGCGGATGGTGGGCAGTTCCTTCTCGAAATAGGAAACGTTCTCTTTTTGTTCGGGTACGATGATTTCGACATCGTAGGTGGCATTGGGGGAGAGGATGAGGTCGACATACTCCAGGCCGACATAGATGCGGGCGGGAAGAATCTCGTCCACCTTGCCTTCGAGGATAAAGTTGCCTTGTGGGTCGGTCTTGCCTTGGTCGAGCAGGGTGCCATGGTCATTGATTAGATCTTCGTAGACGAAAAGCCGCGTCAGTGTGTTCGTCTTGTTGCTCCGTCCGGTGATGGTCACGTTTTGTGCCGTAGCTCCCAATGCGAGCAACAACACGGCAAAAATCATTATTCTTTGTTTCATGTTTTTGAAACGAAGAATCAAGGAAAATATTGTCAAAAAACGACTATAACAATGCCCTGACAGACTTGGCGACCGAAGGAACCGTTTTTTAGTCCGTCAATTCCTTCAAGCCTTGGTATACAAAGATCCTGTTCGTCCCCTTTGGCACCCGCTTGATGTAGAAACGCTCGTCCTCCTGCACAAACTTGAAGTGCAGCAAATCGCCTTTCGGGAAGCAATCGATTGAGCTGATTCTCATTATATTGTGCGTTTGGTACGAAAAATCGTGCGTCTTGACGAAAGTGACTCTTTTCCCGCTCTTGATAATGCTGGTGTTGAAACCGTCGAAATAATTGCGGTTACCCCATTTTCCAGCAAACTGCTCGGGATTCTTCAAGTCATGGATATAGACACGGAACTGTTTGGCGTTTTTCGGTTGAACCTCAAGAACCTTTTGAAGGATGACTTTCTCATTCATGGAGACCTCCAAATAAAGCCATTGGAACGGGTCGCCCATGCTCTCCCAAATGGGTGTGAAGTGCGCTTGCGCTGTCGTCGAATCGTTCACGATAACGGTGTAGTCGCCCTGCATGGTACGATAAAACTGTTTGGCATCCTCAACGGTAAACTTGGGCTGCTTCTGTGCAAAACCGCTAAATGTCACAAAGATAGCGGCCAATATCAATGCAAATCTTTTCATATCATTTCTAAATTCGGCTTCAAAAGTACAAAAAATTGGTCAAACTCAGCCATTTTTCAGCACATCCAACATAAAAGCATACTCCAAAGCGACTTCCTTGTAGCCTTCGAAACGTCCCGAAGCGCCGCCGTGCCCATAGTCCATTTCGGTTTTCAGGTAGAGCGGATTCTTGTCTGTCTTCAAGGCACGCAGTTTGGCGGCCCACTTGGCGGGTTCCCAATACTGCACTTGGCTGTCGTGCAAGCCCGTGGTAATCAGCATAGCGGGATAATCTTTGGCTTCCACATTGTCGTAGGGCGAATAGGAAAGGATGTAATCATAGTATTCTTTCTCATTGGGGTTGCCCCACTCGTCATACTCTCCCGTGGTGAGCGGAATGCTCTCGTCAAGCATCGTCGTGACGACATCGACAAAAGGCACTTGTGCGATGACACCCTTCCACAAGTCGGGACGCATGTTGACGACCGCTCCAACGAGCAAGCCGCCCGCGCTGCCGCCCATGGCAAACATCTTTTGCGGCGAGCTATAGCCCATATTAATAAGGTGTTCCGCACAAGCAATGAAGTCAAGAAAAGTATTCTTCTTATGGAGCATCTTACCGTCCTCATACCATTGTCGTCCCATCTCCTCACCACCACGAATGTGGGCGATGGCCCAAACGAAGCCTCGGTCGAGCAGGCTCAATCGCGCCAATGAGAAATAGGCATCCATGCTGGAGCCGTAAGAGCCGTAACCGTAAAGCACAAGCGGATTCTGTCCGTTTTTGGACAATCCCCTCTTATACACAATCGAAATCGGCACCAAAACACCGTCGTGCGAAGGTGCCAGCAGCCGCTCTGTAACGTAATCGTTTGGGTTATAGCCACCTACAATTTCCTGTTGCTTGAGCAAGGTCTTTGTGCATCGTTCCATGTCCCATTCAAAGACCGATGATGGCGTGGTCATCGAGGTGTAGGCATAACGCACCGTGACGGCATCGAAATCGGGATTGGCACCCACACTGGCGGTGTAGGCTGGTTCTCCAAAGTCGATGTAATAGTCGGTCTGGCCGTCCCACGACTTGACGCGAATCTTCACCAAGCCGCCCTCACGCTCCTCGATGACGAAAAACTTGTTGAAAATGGTGAAACCTTCAATCATCACCTGTTCACGCGGGGCGACGACTTCCTCCCAGTTCTGTTTCCCTGTTTGCCCGACGGGTGTCCGCATAATCTTGTAGTTCTTCGCCCCGTCGGCGTTGGTTTGGATGTAGAAATGCTCGCCGTAGTGGTCAATGCCGTAAAGCATATCGGGCTGGCGTTCCTGAAAAACGCGGAATTCGCCTTCGGGCTGGTCGCTCTCCAAAATTCTACATTCCGAAGAAAGCGTAGATTCCGAATTGATAATCAAATATTTCCTTGACTTTGTCTTGCTGATGTAGGTCACAAAGGTCTCGTCGGTTTCCTCAAAAACCGTCACGTCGTCTTTTGGGTTCGTTCCAAGACGATGGCGCATAATCTTGCACGGTCTCAAGGTCTCGTCCTTCACGCCATAGAACAGCGTTTGGTTGTCAGAGGCCCAAACCACGTTGCCCGATGTGCCCATGATAGGCTCGCCAACCAATTCCCCCGTTGCCAAGTCCTTGACATACACGGTGTAAATCCTGCGGCTTACGGTGTCGACCGAGAAGGCCAATAGCCTATCGTCCTCGCTCAAGCTGACCTCGCCGATGTCGAAAAAGGCGTAGCCCTCAGCCAAGGCATTTCCGTCGAGGATGATTTCCTCATCGGCTTCCAAGCTATGTTTCTTGCGGCAATAGATGGGATACTCCTTCCCTTCCTCGAAGCGCGTGTAGTGGTAATAGTCACGAATCTTGATGGGTACGGAGTTGTCGTCTTGCTTGATGCGTCCCGTGATTTCCTTAAACAGCTGTTCCTGAAGCGGTTCGGTATGTTTCAGGCAAGCATCCGCATATTGGTTTTCAGCTTCAAGATACGCCAAAACCTCGGGGTTTTCGCGTTCGTTGAGCCAATAATAGTTGTCGATTCGGGTATGGCCGTGCAGCGTCATCGCGTGTGGACGGATGGCGGCCTTAGGTGGGTTCGGTAAAGTATTCATTGGTTCGTATGGGTTCAGAACGAGAAAGTCAGGCCCAAAGTGGGCAGGATGGGCAGCTGACGGGCCACTTCGCTGGTCACCAAGTTGACATAGAACACGTTGTTGCGGTTATACACGTTGGTCACGCCGAGGTTGGCCTCAAGCATTACGTTTTCTGAGAAGTAGAACTTACGCTTCACGTCGATGTCGAAGCGGTGATACGTGGGCAGGCGGCCTCCGTTGAGTTCGCCATAAAGCACGCCCAACTCGCCGTTGGTGGTGGTGTAGTCGAAGTTGATGCCGTTTTGGAAGGAATAATACTCATAGAAGCCCTGTACTTGGGTAAAGGGGAATCCCGTGCCGAAGTTCCAACGTCCGCTAAACTCCCACTGGCGCTTGGATCCCGCAGTATAGGTCAGGATCACGTTGATGTTGTGGCGACGGTCGAAATGGGGCGCATATTCAACGAGTTCAACGCCATCTTCCACGGCTTTCTCGTACTCGCGAGTCACGAAGCCCAAGGCATAGACGGCCCAAAGATACCAATGCTGGTCCTCATATTTGACCGAGACATCGAATCCGTAGGCATCGCCAGTCTCCTTGGTGAAGTCCTTTTTCAGCAAGTCGGGGATGTCGGAAACGCCGTCGGGATAAATCTTGTTGCGGTTGATATTGGTCAGCTGCACAAAGTCTTTCCAATAGCCTTCGATGTTCAACGTGGCCTTTTGCGACAGGTCGAACTCGCCACCCAACACAAAGTGGTTGGCCTTTTGAAGGTAGCTGGTGATTTCCTTCCCGTCATAGGTCTTCGGAAGGTTGTCGATACCCGAAAGGAAACCATAGAACAGGTTCACCACGTCGCGATCGCTGGTGGCAGCCACAAAGTTCTGCGAATACATGCCAGCGGCTGCCTTCAGGCGGAAACGGTCGGTAGCGTTGTATTTGGCTGCAATGCGAGGCTCGGGTGATAAACCGCCTTTCGTCACAGAAGGATAATACTGCAAGCGGAAACTCGGTTCGAGCAAAAGATTGCCCAACACGGCCTTGAATTTGGCATAGGCTCCTATTTCGGTAGAGTTCACCTTTGACCCGATCTTATTGTGGCCATACACACTATATGTAAGATAGTCAGTGGTATAGCCAAGCATTTCAATACCATATTTCAGCGTGTGTTTGCCCATGAACTGGCTGAAATCGAAGCCCATGTTGAAGCCGTTGATGGTGCTATAACGGTCGGGGCTGTCAACCTCCTTCATCCGTGAAGTATAGCTTGAATAGGCAATGTTACCCTCAATCATCACAGGCGATTTGCCAGGAATGACGAGGAAATTGGCACCTGCGCCGAATGAATTCCATCCGAAGTCGGACAGCGACATGTAGTTGTTCACTTGGTCGTTGAACGAGAAGCCGAACAGGTTGAACTTGCTGCCGTTGGGCGCGTTGAGCGAGACCTTACCGTAGATGTCCTGAAAATTGAACGGCAGCCCGTCCTTGGACGCATACGGATATATGATCTTGCTGGTCTGCTCAAGATAGGAGTTCTTGGCCGAGAGGATGAACGAGATGGAGGTCTCGTCCGGTGTCTTGGATTTCTTCAGGGGGCCTTCGAGCATCACGCGAGCGCCAAACGTGTTGCCGCCCACCTTGCCCGATATGCGCTTCTTGTTGCCGTCGCGGGTCGAGATGTCCATGATGGAGGAGATGCGTCCACTGTATTCGGCGCCGAAGCCGCCTGTGTAAACGTCGGCGTTGCGGATGATGTCGGTGTCGAACACAGAGAACAAGCCGATGGAATGGAAGGGGTTATATACCACCATGCCGTCCAAGAGCACCTTGTTCTGTATGGGCGAACCGCCACGGATGTAGAGCTGGCCGCCTTGGTCGCCGGTGAAGATGACACCTGGCACCACTTGCAAATATTGCGCAAAGTCGGCCTGACCACCCACGCTCGGGATCTTGGTGATGGTCTTGGGTGTCACGGTGATGACCGAGGTCTTGGTCTCGGTGCGGGCCTCAATCTTGTCGGCCGTGATGGTCACCGATTCGAGCTTGTGGCTGGTCTCTTTCAGATAGTATTTCCGATTGACAGTCTCGTTTTTCGACAGGTTGAACACTTCTGAAATGGTATCGTAGCCCACGCTTGTAATCAACAAGGTATAACGTCCGTCGGGGATGCGGTTGATGTTGAAAAAACCGTTCTCGTTGGTCGTGCTTCCATAAGTGGTGCCCTTCAAGTATACGTTGGTAAACATCATAGGCTCGCCCGTCGACTCCTCGTAGACGAAGCCCTTGATGCTATTGTCTTGTGCGAAAACAGCGGTTGAGGTAAGGAAAAAGAGTGTGATTGCGATTGACAATCTGGCAATTAGTCGTTTATTCATCGTTGAAAATCTGGTTATTCGTTGATACCTTGTCTAAAAAGTTGCAAAGTAAATAAATTATCGCGAATAATCGGACAAAAATCTTCAAATTTGATACAAAATCACACTCACTGCCAACGCGGCCACAACCAACACTGTCTTCAGCCAATCTTTGACGGGAAGCATTACGATGCCGATGATGACCAGCAACATGGGCCATAGCTTCCATGCCATTCGCCAGCTGAAATCAATGACACCCAACGTGGCCAACAGGGCTACCACCCCAATGGCGATGAAAAGAACGCCCATGAACCAATTCCTGCTTTTCATGACTTTTGCGATTTTGAGGGGAACAACAAAAGGATGCCAATGATGATCAGTGCGATGGGCCAAATCGTCTGCCAATTGAATTCGGGGACGAAGCGGTGCAGCAATCCTATCGCGCCCACGCCGATGAGAATCAGGCCGGCCACAAGGCTGCCCTTGCTGCCAGGGTTGGATGGGTTGGTTTCGGTAAGGTCGGCAACATTTTGCCCGTCATTTTCAATCTGGACGCGGCTCGCGGCTGGCATCACGGCCCAAAGGACGAGATAGACCCAAAAGCCCGCGCTCGCAAAGAGGAACAAAAGTGCGAAAAGCACCCTCACTAACGATACGTCGAGGCCGAAATAGTTGGCTAATCCTGCACACACGCCTCCAATCACCTTGTGTTGCGTGTCTCTTTCAAGTTTCTTGTTGTTTTCCATGGTCTTCGTATGTTTTTAGGTTAACACCGACTTCCTTACAAAAATAATGCCGCACCTTGTGGGCACGGCATTATGTCAGTTTTTCAGAGACAATCACTTCTTCACAATGAACTTTTCGGTCTTCACGGCCTGTCCGTTGACGAAGAGGTTGCAGAAATAAATGCCTTCCGCAAGGTCGGCAACCGAAATCGCCATGTGGTTTTGCATGGTGTTCACCTGCTGGCCCATCACTTTCTGGCCCATCAAGTTGTAGACTTCAACCGAAGCGTTGGCTCCGGCAGCGATGCTGTAGTCGAAGTTGACCGTCGACGTGGCAGGGTTCGGGTAGGCGTTGCCAAAGCTGTAGGCCACCTGCTCGTCGATGCTCTCGGCATTGTAGGCAAACCAAATCTGGACGCAAACCTTGTCATCCTCCTGGCCAAAGGGGTAGGCGTAATACTTCACGACGGAAGTGCCGACGATGAAGTTGTTCGGGTCGCCCGACATTTCGGGATCGATCTGATGATGGAACGAGAGGTCGTGCTCACCGCTCAAAGCACCGGCATTCAGGGTCACAGGCCTCGGGCTGATGAACACTTCGGGAGTGTAGCAGCTGCCCCAGCAGAAATAGTTGGCCGTGCCTTCAACGATGTCGACTTCCTCCTTTTGGACCATCACTTCGATGGCTTCGTTGGTGAGGTTACGGAGCTGCATGTCCTGTTGCAGCTCGCCCCATTCGAGGATGTTGGTGCAAATGATCCTCTCTCCGTTGGCGAGCGCTTGGCCATTGAGTTCGAATTGCAGCGATTGTGCTGAACCCCAGCCCATCATGGCCAAAAAAACCAAAGTAAAAATAGATTTTTTCATCATAGAAACTGTTTTAAATGATACATATTCGATTTTCAACTTGCAAAATTGCGAAACTTTTCCCAATCCCGCAACAAAAATATTGTCATTTTTTGAAAAATGCCTACTTTTGTGCTTGGAAATACACTTGATTCATTGCCACAATGAAAGTTTTTCTCCGATTTGGGCTTGCCGTTTTGATATTTTTGGGGTTGAAAGTCAGCGCACAAAACGATCGTGTGATGTTGGTCGAAAGCTTCACCAACACGGGTTGTATGCCTTGCGCCCAGCAAAATCCGGCTTTTGATTCCTTATTAGAGACCAATATTGACCGTTTGGCCGTCATCAAATACCACACCCGTTGGCCTTTGGCGACCGGCCCCATGTATCTGTCCAATGCAGCCAGCATTGATGCTAGGACTGATTTCTACAATGTTGTCACCGTGCCCACCGCCATCCTCGATGGGAACCGCTTTTTCTCAGCTCCATCAGGAATCAATCAAAACATTATCAATCAATTGCTCAATATACCTCCTCGCTTTGAGATGCGAATCGGGTCCGAAATTCAACCAGTCGATAACATGATTACCATTCGTGTCGAAGGCGAAGCAGTGTCATCGGTCGGTGGCGATTTGCGATTGTTTGTCGCCCTTGTGGAAAGAGAGACCCACTTCGATGCGCCTCCTGGCACAAATGGCGAAACCGATTTTCTTCATGTCTTGAAAGAGTTCCTTACCGATGCTTCTGGCCTCGACCTCGGCAGTTTGGAAATGGGCGACCATTTCGACTACACTTTCGATTCGCAATCGACTGACAATCAATGTATCGAGAACCTATCAGCCATAGCATGGATTCAGAACTACAACACGCATGAAGTCTATCAAGCGTGCAAACACAACCTTGTATCGGCCTCCGTCAATGAATCCATGGAAAACGCCATTCAAGTGTATCCTAACCCGACCGACGGCATCGTCAACATCAGGGCGGACGGACGCAAGATTACCTTATATAATATGCTGGGGCAACGCTTTTTTGAAAGCGAGGGAAAAGACTCCCTCAGCATTGACCTAAAGCCCTTTGGATCTGGTATTTACATTATGGAAATGGAGGGGCAAACTCATAGAATTGTCGTAAAATAAGCATTATGTCGCTCGTTTATTGTCATCTGCAAACCATCGACTCAACCAACGCCTACCTGCAACGAATGCAGCTGGAGGCTGACATCCGCAACCATGTGGTCAGCACCGACGAGCAAACCGCAGGCAAAGGTATGGGGAGCAACGGCTGGGAAAGCGCCAAAGGACAAAACCTCACGTTTTCTTTGGCCCTTGATACGAGCTTCCTGCCCGCCGAGCGGCAGTTCCTGTTGTCGCAGGCGGTGCCATTGGGCATCGTCAAAGTATTGGATGGATTTTTGCCCGTCGAAAAACTCTTCATCAAATGGCCTAACGACATCTATTACGATGGCCACAAACTTGCCGGCATCCTTATCAACAGCACGATAAAGGCGAACATGATGGACACTTCCATCATCGGCATTGGGATGAATGTCAATCAAATGAAGTTCCAGGATTGGCCTACGCATCCCATTTCGCTGAAGCAGATTATGGGAAAGGATTACGAATTGCAGCCGCTGTTGGAACAAATCGCGGAAAGCATCGTAGCCGAAGTGGAAAGGCTCAAAAAAAACAGTCCCGCCATCGAGCAGGACTATTTGTCGAGATTGTTCCGTTACCGCACTTGGGCTGATTACCGGGTTGGCGAAAAGACCTTGCGGTTGTTTATGACTGGCATCGACCCGTTTGGACGATTACTGCTTGTCGACAAAACAAACAAACCGTATTGCTTTGACATCAAGGAAATTAAGTTCGTTATTTGAGAAACAAATCTCAGCAAATCGAAAACAAATGTTTATGCAAAATTTGTTTTTATAACTTAACTCCACCTGTCACTCCAAGCCTGCTGGTCCTTGCGCCACTCCTTCAGCGATTCCACATCTTCCTCAGTGACATATTTTTCCTCTACCGCCTTGTAAATCAGCGTCTCGTAGTTCGACAAGGTGTAGAGGCAGCAGTTCTTCTCCTCGAAGTTATGCTTGGCGAGTTCCATTTGGTAGGTGAAAATGGCCACCATGCCCTTCACGATGGCACCGGCTTCGCGCAAGGCATCCACGGCCATCAGACTCGACTTGCCCGTGGAAACCAAGTCCTCGATGACCACCACCGACTGCCCCGCATTGATGACGCCTTCAATCTGGTTTTGCATCCCGTGCGACTTCTTCTCGGAGCGCACATACACGAAAGGCAGTCCCAATTCCTGAGCCACCAAAGCGCCTTGGGCGATGCCACCCGTGGCCACGCCCGCAATCACGTCGGGCTTGCCGAAGTTTTGCATGATGGTCTCCACAAACTGCTGGCGGATGTAGGTGCGCACGGCAGGATAGGAAAGCGTCACGCGGTTGTCGCAATAAATGGGGCTTTTCAGTCCCGATGCCCAAGTGAACGGGGCTTTCGGGCTGAGTTTCACGGCCTTGATTTGCAGCAGGTGCTGGGCCAATGTCAATGCTGAATCGTCGTATTTCATAAAAGTTGTATATTTGTCGCCTAAATTGAAATTCAAAATCGGCTACAAATGTACAAGATTTTTCATGAAAAAAAGGCATTGGTTTTCCCAAAAATTGACAGTGACACCTTAAACTTCGGCGCAACAGCCCAAGAATCTGACAGATACGATGCGGAACTTTTGTGTGATTTTCTTCCCGAATGGCTTGATGAGCACGCTGCGGGCGACACATTCATTCATGAAGTGAGCCAAAGCGCCGTGGCCTTGGCCCTTAAAGAGACCTTCAAGATGGCCCCTGCGGCAGGTGGCATCGTCGAAAAAGACGGCAAATTTGTCGGCATCATGCGCAAAGGCATCCCCGACCTGCCCAAGGGACATATAGAAAAAGGCGAGACACCCGAGCAAGCCGCCCTGCGCGAGGTGGAGGAAGAGACGGGTATTAGCAAGTTGAAGATCGTCAAGGAATTGCCTTCCACTTGGCACTGCTATTTCGAAAATGGCGAATGGAAACTGAAACGCACCTATTGGTACTTGATGCAGACGGATGACGCCATTCGACCCAAGCCTCAAACCGAAGAAGGTATCACGGAAATAAAACTCATTGGAAACGAGGAGCTTGAAGCGTTTTTGAGAGAAACTTTCCGTTCCATCAGTGAAATTTTGGCGAAAGATTTGCGTCAAGTCGTGTCGAAATCCTAATTTTGCACCGTTTTTCAAACCAACACAATGAAAAGAATAGCCGTTTTCCCCGGTTCCTTCGACCCCATCACCTTGGGGCACCGCAGCATTGTTTTGAGGGCACTGCCCATCTTCGACGAGATTTATGTCGCCGTCGGCATCAACATGGAAAAGCGTTCCACTTTCGACCTAAAGGATCGCATTGCGTGGTGCGAGGCCGTCTTCAAGGACTACCCGCAAGTGAAGGTGGAAAGCTACGAAGGCCTCACCGCCGACTTCTGCAAGAAAGTGGGCGCCCGCACCATCATCCGTGGCCTGCGTTGCGGCAGCGACTTCGAGTACGAAAACATGATTGGCCATGCCAACAAGCGCCTCCATCCCGAGTTGGAGACCATTTTCCTCCTCACCGAGAGCGAGTTGGTGGGCGTGTCGTCGAGCGTCGTCCGCGACATCTACAAGAACGGCGGCGACACTTCCAAGTTTTTACCTTTGGAAGTGAAACTCGGGACGAACGCATCAAATTAGTGATAAATTCATCAGGTAGGCCCAGTTCCATGCGGCTTTGACTCGTTTGTTGACGAGGCTGATTTTATGGAATTTAGGCTGTTTACCCTGCTGAGCCTCTCGAAGCGTCGAAGAAACCGTTTTTATCATTTTATTTCATCTTGAACACCCAAGCCGCTGTGCTACGCAAGTCGCTGTATTTTAGTCCGCTGGTGTCGATGAAGAGCTGGCCGTCCTTGTATTTCCATGGCAAATCCTTCACTGTACCCAACAATCTCACTTTCATACTTGGAGCGGGTTCGTCAATGTTCAAAATGAGTTGGTCTTCAGGATAATCCAACGCGATGGCATAAAGGGCGTTTTTGCCTTGTGTGTAGCAAACCGTAGGTTGTTCGGAGGTGTAGGTGGCCTTCAGGCCCATTGCAGGCAGCATCGCACCTTGCTGGAAGTTGGTCATCACTTGTTTTTCCATCGTTTTCGACGACCACAACAGGTGGATGGTGGCTTCGAGGTCGTCTTCCTCATAGAAAACCTCTATTCTATGTTGGCCTTGGGCGAGTTTCATTTTCCCGGTTTTGCCCTTTTGCGTGTCGATGACCTCTTTGTCGTCGATGACGAGTCGGGCTTGGTCATCGGTTTGGATTTCAAAGGTATAGGTGTCGGCTGGGCAGTGGAACACACCTTGCCAATGCGCTTGGAAGTGGTCGCAGCTGATGGCGGGGTCGGGCGCGTTGCGTTTCCAGTCGAAGTCGATTTGCTGGTCGCTGCGCGCCACTTTGACGGGCTTCATCTCGTAGAATTTCTTGTAAGGCCGTGTGCCGTAAATGGCTTCCCCGTTGATGTCGAGCCAACGACCGAGGTCAAGCAGGCGTTCTTGTTGCAGAAGAGGGATTTTGCCGTCGGCGGCGGGACCCACGTTGAGCGTCATGCCGCCGCCTGCTGCCACGAGGACGCAGAAATGGCGGATGAGTTCGTCGGAAGTCATATAGTTTTCCAAAGGCTCGTTGCGGTTGAGGCCAAACGAACGCCCCAAGCCGCGACATTCGGCCCAAGGGCGGTCGGTGAGGGTGATGCCTGCACTGTATTCTGGCGTACGGAAGCCGTGTTGCTGTCCTTCGCCCCAGCGGTCGTTGACGATGGCTTCTTTGCCCACCGTGTTGTAGTACCATGAAATCAACTCCGTGGCGTGCCATTGCTCAGCGGTGTTGCGCCATTCGCCATCGGTGAAGAGGATGGTAGGTTTGTATTTGGTTATCAATTCCTTAAACTGCGGAATCATGTGCGTGTCGACGTAGGCGCCGATTTGGTCGTCGGGGTCGACATACCAGCGGTGGATGTCGCTTTTCCATTCGGGCAGCGAGTAATAGAAGCCCATTTTGAGGCCTTTTTTGTGCACGGCTTCGGTCAGCTCGCCGCAGATGTCGCGTTTCGGCCCAAGCTCGACGGAATTCCAGCCAGGCGCATATTGGCTCGGCCAAAGGCAGAAACCGTCATGGTGCTTCGAGACCAAAAGCACATATTTCGCTCCCGATTTCTTGAAGAGGTCGGCCCATTCTTCAGGGTTCCAAAGCTCGGCTTTCCACATCGGCGCAAAGTCCTCATATTTGAAGTCCTTGCCATAGATGCGTTCTTGGAAAGCCTTGCGGTCGTCGTTGGTCATCAGGCCGCGATAGTACCATTCGGCGTAGCCTTCGAGGCTCGCGTAGGCCGGCACGGAATACACACCCCAATGGATGAAAATGCCCAATTTGGCGTCGCTGAACCACTGCGGGTAGCCACGCTCGTTGATGGATTCCCAAGTGGGTTGCACTTGGGCGGAAAGGATGTTGCTCAGCAGCATGGCTGCAATAAGAGGTAGGATTCTGTGTGTTTTCATAATGTGCAAAAGTAGTATATTTTTTCAAAACGGCAGATATTGACGGAATTTTTCTATTTTTGCGATATGAATATCTATCAACTCTTTGTACGGCTTTTCGGTAACAAACAGACCGAATTGCGTTTTAATGGCAGCAAGGCTGAGAACGGCTGCGGCACTTTCAACGACATTGACGATCGTGCGCTCAACGCCATTAAGGACTTGGGTATCACTCACATTTGGCTGACGGGCATCTTGGAACATGCCTCCGAAAGCACGGGCACGCACCCCGACATCACTAAAGGTCGCGCAGGCTCGCCCTACGCAGTCACCGACTATCGCGCCGTCGACCCTGATTTGGGCACGATGGCCGATTTCGAGCAGTTGGTCAATCGTATTCATAGTCACGGGATGAAAGTGATCATCGACTTCATTCCCAATCATTTGGCGCGACAGAACAAAGGCTTCGACGCCTGTAATTTCTATTATTGCGAGGGACAGGCGTTTGTTTCGCCTCGTAGGATGGCGGAGCAACCTTATGTGGAGTTTCCCGCCATGGCCACGGGCAACAATGTCTTTGCGCCCAATCCGAGCCTCAATGATTGGTACGACACCGTGAAACTGAACTACGATTGCCACGACACTTGGGAAAAAATGCTGAGTATCTTGAAGTTTTGGTGTGCCAAGCAGGTCGATGGTTTCCGTGTCGATATGGCCGAGATGGTGCCCGTGGCGTTTTGGCAGTGGGCGATTGCCGAATTACGCAAGGATTACCAACCACTGATGATTGCAGAAATCTACCAACCAGCGCTTTACGATTCATTCTTGGAGGCTGGATTTGATTATCTGTACGACAAGGTGGGGCTGTACAATACTTTGGAAAACATTTTGTGTCATGGTCACGAGGCGAAAGAAATCACCCAAGTTTGGAAGGATTTGCACGACCTCGACCCGCACATGCTGCGCTTCATGGAGAACCACGACGAGAAACGTTTGGCCTCGCCGCATTTCGTGGGCGATGCTTTTGCGGCCTTACCCGCCGTGGCGCTTTCCGCCTTGATGAACACGGGACCATTCATGGTTTACAATGGCCAAGAGAGCGGGGAAGAGGCGAATGGAGAAGTGGGTTACAGTGGCGACGATGGCCGCACTTCCATCTTCGACTACTGCCACATGCCGCAGCACCAAAAATGGATGAACGGAGGCCAATTCGATGGTGGCGGTTTCGATGAGGCGCAACAGAAACTGTTTGGCTACTATCGTAATCTGTTGCATTTCAGGACGGAACATTCTGCCATCGGCGAAGGCAAGTTCTATGATTTGATGTGGTGCAATCCGTGGTATTCCAATTTCGACCCGCAGTTTGTGTATGCCTTTTTGCGCTATACCGAAACGGAGCGTCTGCTCGTCGTCGTGAACTTCAACCGCAGCGAAGCCCGCGATGTGGAGGTGAAAATCCCGCACGATGCCTTGGCCTTGATGGGCAAACGAAAGGCCAACGAGTTTGATATGAACGACTTCGCCAACGAGGTGCATCCAATGCATTTGGAGCTTTCAGAAACCAAGGTCGTGGATTTGGATTCGGGCGAGGTTGTTTTCCAAAACGCATGGAATTGAGGAGAATTTGGTAATTTTGCAGTGTTAATTGTTGAATATGACGGAATCCAACAGAATAGAATTCAAGCGCGAGCTGACCGACGAACTTGATATTGAGAAGTTTGTCATTGCTTTCCTCAATTACAGGGAAGGTGGAATCATTTATATCGGTATTGATGACGATGGCAAAGCGGTTGGCGTGGCTGACATTGACGGCGACATGCTGAAAATCAAGGACCGCATACGGAAAAATGTCATGCCTTCGCCGATGGGATTGTTTGATGTCACCGCTGAAATGGTGGATGGCGTGAAAGTGATTAAGGTGTTTGTGGCATCGGGAAGCGAGAAACCGTATTACAAAGCCAAATTTGGCATGAGTACACGCGGTTGCTACATCAGGGTGGGAACGGCTGCCGAACCGATGACTACTACGATGATAGAGGATTTGTTTGCCCATCGGGTCAGGAATTCTTTAGGTCGCATTAGGTCGCCACGGCAGGATTTGACATTCAGCCAGTTGAGGATTTATTATGAGGAAAAGAAGCATCCGCTTAACGAGAATTATTTGCGCAACTTGGAATTGCTGACCGAGGATGGTGCGTTGAATTACGTCGCCTATCTGTTGGCCGACGAGAACGGTAATTCCATCAAGGTGGCCAAATATGCAGGCAAGAATCGTGTGGACCTTATCTCGAACAATGAATATGGCTATTGCTCTTTGCTGACGGCGACGAGGCGCGTGTTGGAGAAATTGAAGGTCGAAAATGCCATTTCGACGGAACTGACCTACATGAGCCGCATCGATACGCCGCTATGGGACGAGCGAGCCATTCATGAGGCGGTCATCAACTTCATCGTGCATAATGACTACAGCCGAGAAGTGCCCCCGAAGTTCGAGATTTTCTCTGACCGTCTTGAAATCACTTCATACGGTCGTTTGCCCGAAAGTATGTCGGAAGACGAGTTTTTCAACGGCGTCTCTATCCCGCGAAACAAGGAACTGATGCGAATTTTCAGGGACGTTGAAATGGTCGAATCGTTAGGCTCTGGTATGCCGAGAATTATGGAGGTATACGGGCGCGAGTGCTTCACTTTTATGGAGCATTTCATTCGGTTTACGGTGCCGTTTTATAAGAATGTCACCGATAATGTCACCGAAGGAAATGCCAACTCGCAAAATCATGTGGAGAAAGGCCAAGAACACGTGGAAATGGATATAGAACACGTGGAAAAAGATGAAAAATACGTGGAAAAAAGCCAAGAATACGTGGAAAAGAATAAAAAACACGTGGAAAAAACATCGGAATTGATTCTTGATCTAATTCGTAAAGAACCAGGTATTACTTTAAGCGAAATAGCCAAAAGGACAGGTTTGGTTCGTAGAAGTATTGAAGACCAGTTCAATCGTTTGAAACAAAAGAATCTTATCAGACGTGTTGGTTCAAGAAAATTTGGCCATTGGGAAATAATAGAACAAAATGATTCAGAAGAAGGTAAATGACATAGAATGAATACTTTTCACTAATATTGCAAAATAATACAACTATAACTATAGAAATACTAATTAAGATGAAAAAACACATATTGTTATTCTTAACTCTAATAATGAGTATGATGGTAACCGCGCAAGTTACTATTCAAATGGAAAAAGAAGGTGGCGTTTACAAAGTGCCTTGCACCGTTAATGGCGTGAAAATGAAATTCATTTTCGATACAGGTGCGGCCACAGTGAGTATGTCTCAAACGATGGCTCAGTTCCTTTTGGATGGAGAATATCTGTCAGAAAGTGACATTAAAGGAACAGGAAAATCTGTTTTGGCCGATGGAAGCATTGTGAACCATGCAACTATCAATTTAAGAGATGTTGAAATCGGTGGTATGCATATTCATAATGTTGAAGCAACTGTGATTGAAGGCCAAAATGCGCCATTTCTATTAGGCCAATCTGCAATTCAGGAATTAGGTATGGTTTCAATTGAAGGAAGTAAACTCATTATTCATTCTGTTGATAATGAATTAACAGACGAACAATTAGAAGAACTTGATAAACAAATAGAAAGATTAATGGAGGCTAATAGTTGGGCTGCTGCGATTGATTGCTTGTTAAAATTGGAGATGGCAGATGGTTTGTCAGAATATGGTTTGTGGGAATTGTTCATATGTTATGCTATGAATAAGCAACACGAAGAATGTATACAATCTGGTAAAAGATGGCTGTCGGAATACGAACTGACAGGTGATGTGGGTTATAAACGAAGTGTGTATTCTAATTTGGGTAATTCGTATTATTATGGCAGAAATGATTATAATACGGCTTTGTTATATTATCAAAAGTCATTAGATATATTGGAAAGCGGATGTCTTTTAAAGACTAATTCATTCGACTATACAGAAAAAATGCTTTTGAAGCTAAAAGCTTATGAATATCTATCGATTGGCGGTTGCTACAATTATTTGGGCATTTATTATAATGCTACAAATAATTACAAAAAAGCTATAAAGATACAATGTGATTATTTGAATGTAACTATGGAAAATGTGCAAAAGGGTCAGGTTAATGATGAAGATTTAGGGCTGATGTTAGCTCAATATGCTTTTAATTGTTATGACCAACAAAAAGATTCAGAAGGTAACGAATTGATGAGAATATCTGCTCTTTGTGGCTGTCAATCATCTATTGATTATTGTAGAAATAATAATCTTAACTATCAGGTAAAATCTAGTAGTTTGTTTGAGTAATGGAAGAGTTTTCGTTGTTGGATTTTTTTGGCACACTGGATGATTCTAGAAGAAAAGTACGTGGTATTTCTTTTGGATGTTCTTGTGAAGGTTGTGATAAAGAAACAATCAATAAATGTCATTTGATACAACAGAATCCGTTCGTTTACTCTATTGCAGATGAGAATAGAAAAGTTTTTCGAATATGTGATAATGAAATCCATCCAAGAGAAAGTGGTTTTGATTTTTTCAAGCCTAGTATTACGACTGTAAAAAATGCGTTGTGTTTGCCTTTGTTTTGTTCTAAACATGATAATGAGATCTTTAAGCCAATAGAGATTTTAGGGTTTGATATAAATGATAAAATGAATCAATTATTGTTTAGTTATAGAGCATTATGTGCTCAAAGGTATTTGGAGCAGAAAAGGTTGGCATTTTATGAGGAGAATAATTTTGAAGGAGTATTATACGAATCTCAAAGACAGAGTTCTAAGTATTGTATTGAAAGGTTCAATGTTTCGATAATGCAAATATGGAATGATATTCAAACTTCAGCATTCCAAGATTATATATTTAAGGTAGTTGTAATGCCAAGGATTCCTATTTGTTTGTCAGATAGTATAGTAGATGAGATTGATTTATGGAGTGTTATTGATGAGAATAAACCATGCAACATTGTTTTCGTACATATGTTGCCATTTGAAGAGAATTCAAAGCTTATCATTGGATATAATAAGAAGTATGTGTCGCAAACACAATTGAAATACTATGAATCATGGAAGTGCACATATGATTCCATTGATATAGATTTTATTATTAAACTATTACTTAGGTGTAATAATTGGTGTTGTCACCCCAATTTTTTCGCTGATAAACAATATTATGTGAAAAATTGGGATTCTGAAAAAGTGAAATTGTTTATCAAAGAAAGCTTAGGTTTATAATAAAATGCTGTTATTATGAGTACAATGCTCCTTGTAAAAAACGACCCTTGGCTCACCCCCGTCAGCAAAGCCGTTGACGACCGCCACAACCGCTACGAATGGCGGCTTCACGATATTGTCAATCGTTACGGTAGCCTCAAGGCTTTCGCCACGGCGCATCAGTTCTTGGGCTTCAACTACGACAAGCGTCGCCACGGCTGGTGGTATCGCGAATGGGCACCTGCCGCGCATTACCTCTCGCTGATGGGTGAGTTCAACGGCTGGAACCGCTACGAATACCCTTTGGAGAACGTCGGCAACGGCATCTGGGAAATCTTCTTGCCCGACAGCGAGTTTGCCCATCGCCTCACGCACGGCAGCAAGCTGAAGGTCATGGTGCAGTCGCAAATCGGGGAGCATGAGCGCATTCCCGTGTATATCAAGCGCGTGATTCAGGACGAAGGCACCAAGGACTACGACGGCCAATTCTGGAATCCGCCCACACCTTATATATATAAGCACACCGCGCCGCAACTGAACGGCGAGCCGCTGCTGGTTTACGAGGCGCATGTGGGCATGGCGCAAGAGGCCGAAAGGGTAGGGACCTACAAGGAATTCACCCAAAACATCCTGCCGCGCATCAAGGCGGACGGCTACAACGCCATCCAGCTCATGGCCATCGCGGAACATCCCTATTACGGCTCGTTCGGCTACCATGTCTCCAATTTCTTCGCACCGAGTTCACGTTTCGGTACGCCCGAAGAATTGAAAGAACTCATCGATACAGCGCACGGCATGGGCCTGCTGGTCATCATGGACCTCGTTCATTCCCACACGGTGAAAAACATCCGCGAGGGCATCAACCTCTTCGATGGCACTGATTTCCAATACCTTCATGCAGGCGAGCGCGGCAGCCACAACCTTTGGGACTCCAAACTGTTCGACTACGGCAAGGAGGAGACGCTGCAATTCCTGCTCTCGAATGTGCGCTATTGGATGGAAGACTTCCACTTCGACGGCTTCCGCTTCGATGGCGTGACTTCGATGCTCTACCTCAACCATGGCATCGGGACGACTTTCGATGCGCCTGAGCAATACTTCGGCGACAATGTGGACAACGATGCAGTGACCTATCTGCAATTGGCCAACACGCTCTGCCACCAGCTCAATCCCAATACCGTCACCATTGCCGAAGACGTGAGCGGAATGCCCGGCCTTTGCAACCCGATTGCCGAAGGTGGCATGGGCTTCGACTACCGCTTAGGCATGGGCGAACCCGACTTCTGGATCAAGGTGCTGAAAGACCAGCCCGAGGAACGGTGGAACATGAACGAGTTTTTCTTCACCATCACCAACCATAATCCGCAGACCAAGACGGTGGCCTACGCCGAGAGCCACGACCAGGCGCTTGTGGGCGACCAAACCATCGCTTTCCGCTTGATGGGCAGCGAGATGTACAGCGCGATGAGCATTGACACCCCTTCGATGACCGTCGACCGTGGCATTGCCCTGCACAAGATGATCCGCCTCTTCACGCTCACCTTGGGCGGCGAGGCGTGGCTCAACTTCATGGGCAACGAGTTCGGGCATCCCGAATGGATTGACTTTCCGCGTGCAGGCAACAACTGGAGCTACCAATTCGCCCGCCGCCAGTGGTCGCTCGTCGACAACGAGCACCTGAAATACCGCTTCATGGGCGCTTTCGACCGCGCCATGCTCGACTTGGAGAAAAGCCATGTCGTGATGCAGGCTTTGCCCGCATGGCTTTTGTTGGCCGACGAGGCGAACAAGACCATCGTCTACGAGCGAGGCAACCTGATTTTCGTCTTCAACTGGGGCCCACATTCCATCCCCGACTACGAGCTTCCCGTCAGGCAAACGGGAGACTACCGCATCCTTCTCACCACCGACGATGCGGCCTTTGGCGGCTTCGGCAACATCAATGTGTCCACCAGATTCCCTTCCGAGCAGCACGGCGACCGCATCACGATGAAGGTCTACAATGTGAGCCGCGTGGCGACAGTGTATGAGCGGGTTTAGCCTTTGGTCATATCCAAAATACCTCGTTGAAGCTATGGCTCGTCCAAAAAAGATGCGTATCTTTTCCCCGTCATAAAACGAAACGCCATGAAAGAAGAAGACACTTTGGTACCTTACACGATGGAAGAAGTCGAAGTTATGCTTGACGAAACGGAAATCAATTCCTATGACGACATGGATAAGGAGTTTTTACACTCCCGAAGAGGTCTATGAGTTGATTATGCGCGACATCAGGGCGATATACGAGATGAAAGATGCAGTATAAGTACGTTTAGCGTATGCAGAATGATTACTTACATTTCTCTTGCGGATACGACACCATTGAATTGATGCACAACCATGAAATGTACCCATCGAAACCTACATAAGAAAACCGTCACGAGGTATATCCCTACGATGGTTTATCATTTTTTTCTATCTTTGCTCCATAAATCTATAACGATTATTTTGTACCAGTTATAATGAAAACAAAAAGTGTCATATTATTATCTTTTCTCTTTGTTATTGTGTCCTCTCTATTCGGCCAAATCAGAATCGATTGGCAGCAGACCTACGGTGGTCAATTGCCGAACTGCTATGACGAAGCATGGGGAATAGCACCCACTGACGATGGGTATCTTGTCGCAGGAGTTGGGCGTTCGCCTAATTCTGGGATGGTCACTTGCGATTTCGGCCAACAAACTACAGGGAACTGGCTCCTAAAAATCGGATACCATGGTGAGCTACTTTGGCAGACTTGCTATCCAGCAATCTATCCTCTTGATTTTGATAGATCAATAACCAACAAGAATGTCTATTATTCTATCGGTGAAGGAAGGTATCCTACAACGGGGAAAGCATCACTCGGCATAGCCAAGTACGATGCGGATGGAGAATTGCTGTGGTTACGGAACTTGGGGAACGAGAACTACAGCTTCCCCTACGAGAAATATGGCTGTGCCACCACCGATGGAGGTGTGATAGGAGGGGCGCAGCTGGCCTTTCCGGAGGGAGGAGACATCGGACACTACTATGGTCAAAGCGATGGTTGGATCATAAAGCTTGATAGTCTTGGGCAGGCGGAGTGGGAGATTTCGATTGGTACGACGGGAAATGAATTTATTCACCATCTCTCCAATGCAGCCGATGGAGGTTACTATGCCTTCCTGTCGGGCTATACCATAGGGGATGGCTCCATCGAGGCCTGCGACATACATGTGGGGCTCTACACCAATGACAACATCCTAGTCAAACTTAGCTACCAAGGTGAGGTGGAACGGACCCGATGCTATGGCGGGAGTAATAGTGAGAACAGTTATTGTTTTATGGAACTGGACGATGGCTTACTCCTGGCAGGAATCAGTGATTCCGAGGATGGAGATCTCCAAGGTGCCAACTACCACTTAGGCTATTGGCATACCGGTGTCCGCACTACCGATGTGTGGCTTTTGCGTACTGACATAGATGGCAACATACTCTGGAGCCGTTGCTATGGCGGTAGCGGGTTTGATACCCCCTGGCGGGTTTTCCAAAACGTAGACGGCGGGTTTACTGTGTTTGGACTTACCGAATCGAAAGACGGCGATGTACAAAGTGCCCAAAACCTAATCTATCCCACTGGTGACTTGGGCCGAAAGCTTTGGATGTTTCGCACAGATGCCAACGGCAACCTGCTTTGGGAAAGGGCCATAGGACACACCATGTGCTCGAGGATAGGAATTGGCGATGTTTTAAAAGAAAGTGACAGGGAATACGCCATTGCAGCAACCTCCGAAACCATGCTTGGCGAGCACAATGGCGACTATTATTGCACCAACGACACACTTTTTGATGGCCACACTATGAATTATTGGGTTCTTCATGTCACCGATACGGTAAACTACGACACTTTGGGCATTATGGAACACGGAGTGCTTGCCAATGGTCAGTTTGAAGTGTATCCCAACCCAGTGACCGAGAAGCTGAAAGTGTGCTGGATAGGTCATGAAAACGGGTATACCACCGTTTCCATTTTCAATCTATACGGACAAAAGGTGATTCAGCAAACATTTTTTGGGGAAGAGGCAGAAATAGACATTGAAGATCTTCCACAAGGGGTCTTTATCCTAAAAGCCCAAAACAATAATACAGTAGTTACTAGACAAATCATAAAAGAAATACAATAAACCCAAATTGAGTCTAATAATGAGCAGATTATCATAACTGTTTCTGTATATCCGCATTCTAAATCAATCTTATGTAAACAAAAAACGTTTGCACCACTGTCATTTCCTGATTTAGGTTGACTGTTTTATGTCGTTAATCGCTGGTTGGAGTTGACCTTGTTGGTTATTAATACTGATATTGGTTGACTGTTCTTTTTTATTCCTGATATCGGTTTACTCACCAAGGGTTATCCCTGCCCGTTCTTCCGAATTTGCAATTCGGAAGCGTTGAGAAGGGGATTTGCAATTCCCAACGATGATCGTAGAGACGTCACGATGTGTGGCGTCTCTACGTGTTTTTATGCCTGTCGGGGTGTTGCCGTAGTCAAAACCCCACTTGTCCCTTAAACCAAGCCTTGTCCTCGTCCTTCAGCCCCATGCCTTCCAATGAGCCGTCAAGGTCGTTGAAGTATTGGCGGAATTGCTCGACGCTCTCTTTCAGCGTGTTGGGGAAATAGGTCACCTGTTGGCCGAGGCAGCCAAACGAGCCAAAGGCGTCGTTCACCTCGATGTTCGACTTGTGGTTCTTGATTTCGGCGACGGCCTTTGCAGCGCGATGGTAGTTGCCGATGATGCCATCGGTGAGGTTGAGGGTGCCGGTTTGCGGATATTCCACACGGATGTTGGCTTGTTCTTCCCAGTAGCCTTCGGGCAGTGGCACCACGAGGGTGAAACTTTCGCCGTCGTAGCTCCAATCGGTTTCCTTGCCGTTGAGGAAAACGCGCTCGGGCACGTCGGAGGCCACGAATTTCAAGGTGACGTTGCGCGAGGCCATCCTGAACTTGCCTTCGGCGGGGTAGAGGTTGGCGAAGTATACGTTGCCTTGCCGCGTGGCGCGGAAACGCACGCGCATGTTGTTCGCGTCGTAATCCTTGTCGTCGCCGTCGTCGTAGTACATCGTGAAGTCGCCGTCGGCACCAGGGTAAACCATCAGGTCGAAACGTGTCCATTCAATACCATCCACATGTTGGCGGTAGTCGCTGTATTGCGGGATGATGGAGCCGGCTTTCACATACAAGGGGTATTCGTCGATCTTGAAGTGTCGCGTCATCACCTGTCCGCCTTGCAGCATCGTCCCCGTGCTGACCTCATACCATGTGCCTTGAGGCAGCCACACCTCGATTTCGGAGAAGTTGCCTTCCATCGGCGTGGTGATGGGCGCGACCAACATGTTGTCGCCGAACATGTATTCGTTGCGGAACGTGTAGGCTTCGGGGCTTTCCGGCCAGTCGTAGTAGAGCGGACGGCAGAGCGAGAGGCCTTCGTCGTGTGCCTTGCGGGCCATGGTGTAGATGTAAGGGATCATCTGGCGGCGCTGGTGGATGGTGTTGCGGATGATTTCGGTGTAGGCGTCGGGGAAGGTCCAAGGCTCTTTCTTGATGGAAGCGTCTTTGGTGGAGTGGCTGCGGAGGATGGGACTCAGGGCGCCGAACTGCATCCAGCGGGCGTAGAGTTCGGGCGTGAGCGTGCCGCCCCAATGTCCACCGATGTCGTGACTCCAAAAGCCGTAAAGCACGTTGCTGGCCGTCGAGTTGAAATAAGGCTGGAAGTTGAGCGACTTCCAAGAGATGACGGCATCGCCCGAAAAGCCGATTTGGTAGCGGTGGTTGCCCAAACCGCCCCAACGGTGGTAGAGCATCGGGCGCGTGTCGCGGGTGTGCTCGAAGTTGGAGAAGAAGCAATAGTTGATCCACCAGGTGTTGCTCAGGTTGGTGAGGCGTTTGTCGTTGGGCCACTGCTGCCAGTCGAGCCACCAGAAGTCGATGCCGTTGCGTTCCATGGGCTTCAAGACCACGTCGAACATGCCCGACATGAAGCTTTTGTTAGAGCTTTCCCACGGGATGGCGGGCCTGCCAGTCGTGTCGAGATGCATGTAGGCGGCTAATTCGTCATAGCGTTCCTCGTAAGGCTCCATGCCGCCTGCGGGGTGCAGGTTGAGCGTGGTGCGGATGCCGCGACGGTCCATGTCGGCGAGGAGGCGCTTGTAGTCGGGGAAGAGTTTCTTGTTCCACGTCCAGCCGGTCCAGTTGCCTTTGCCTGGCTCGGTGTAGTGCCAGTCCATGTCGATGACTAGCACGTCGAGGGGAATGTCGTATTGGTCGAACTTGTGCACCAAGTCGCGGAGTTCCTTGTCGCTATACGACCAGTAGCGCGACCACCAGTAGCCGAAGGCGTAGCGTGGCGGCAGCGGCACCTTTCCGGCAAACACGGTGAAGTCTTTCAAGGCCTGCTTGTAGTTGTGGCCGTAGCCCATGAAGTACCAGTCTTGATGGTCGAGGCTCTCGCGTTCCTTCACCCAAGGCCAGTCGCTGTTGTCGAAGAGGAAGCTCTGCGAGTCGTCGATGAGCGTCCAGCCATCGGTGGCCAAGAGGCCGTCCTCGATGGGCATGGCCTTGTGGTCTTTGCCGACCGAGGTCTCGCCGTCGAAGCTGTCCAAGGTGCGGTAGGTGCCTTTCAGGTTGTGTTCTTGCACCATGCCGGGTTTCCAGACGAAGCTTGGAGCGATGCTTTTCAACGAACTGATGCTCAGGTTGTCGGCACTGAAGGCGCCGCTGTCTTTCTTGTATTGCAATTTCAGTTTGGCAGTCGTGATTTCGATGGTCTTGCCGTCTTTGACCACATAATCCACTTCGGGATAGTCGCGGACGACGGCCACCTGCGAGGCATTGTCGACGAAATGCCCGTCGGGGGCGTATTCCATTCGGATGGTGCCGTCGGTGATGACGGTGAAACGCACGGTGGCGTCTTGGTAGGCGATGTTCTTGCTCTGCGCCTTGAGGCCGATGGCCAAAAGGACAAACGTGGCGAGGGTGAGAAGTTTTTTCATGTTCGATAGGTTGACGTGAATGATGCAGCAAAGATAGGGATTTTTTCCAAACGAAAAAAGGCCGCCCCGAAGAGCAGCCTATTTTGTAGAGACGCAAAACCTTGCGTCTCGAAAGGATTTCGATTTTAGAAGTTGTAGTACAGACCAAACGTAGGGGCGGCAGCGGCAAAGCCAAAGGTGAAGCCTTTGTCGCCATAGATGCTGGCGCCACCATTCAGAAGTTCAAATCCTTCCAAATTGTTGTAGCCAATGAAGCCCCAACGGAAAGCGGCAGTCCAGTGCTTGGTGGGCATCCAGGCGATACCGGGTTGCAAACCCACTCTGAAGCCTTCGCAATCTCTGAGACCGAAGTCGCCAGTCAAATCCAAGAAAAGACCGAACTTCTCGATGTTGCAGACGCTGTAGCGCAGATAGGGCGAAAGGGTGATGTAGTGGGCCGTTAAATCAGCTCCGGTAAGTTTCTCTTGCAGGAAGCCGTAATGGGCACCGATGGCGATGGTCAGCGGGGCACCCTTGAAACTGTAGCCGATTTCAGGGGCAATTTCAAATCTGTTCATTTCTTTGTTGAAAGCTCCATTGGTGGAACCACCAATCCAAAGTTGAGCGTTTGCGCTAAAGATGCCAACGAAGGCAAGAGCTAAGGTCAAAAATAATTTCTTCATTTTTTTGATGATTTTAAATTAAACATTTAGTGAATTGAATTCTGAATTTTAATGAACCGGCAGGGGATAATCAATTTCCGTGCCAGAAATCCGAAGGGTTTTTGTAGAGACACCATAATATGACATCTCTACATTTATTCCAATCATAACGGTTTTATTTTTCAATGAACGCGATGGTGTCACCTTTGCTGACACGTTTGCCTTGGTCAGCCGTGGCCTCCACAATCTTGCCGGGCCAGAGGGCATAGACGGGTTCCAAGCCGAGATTGGTTTGGATGGCGCAGAGCAGGTCACCTTCTTTATATACGGTGCCGGGGGCAGGCGCAATCGACTTGTCGTCGAAGTCCACTTCCCACATCACCACACCGCTCGCGGGAGCGATGACAGGCTCGGCGTTGGGATGGCGCAGGGCGCGCAGGTCCGGAATCTTGGCCTCGCCACCAGCCTTCTCGAACTTGGCCTTCATCTTGGCTTCGAGTTCTTGGTTGAAGCGGCGCTTGGCCTCGCCCGACTTGTACTCGCGGTACTGCTTCTCGTGCATGGCAAACTCGAAGAGTTCTTCGTCGTCCTGGCCACGGTCCCAGCCTTCTTGCTTCATCATCTCGATGAAGTGGGGCAGCTCGTTCGGGTAGTTGTCCTGCGGGTTGCCAGTGAAGAACTCACGCTTTTGTTCCTTGGCCAAAGCGATGATGGCGGGGTCCAATTTGCCCGGCAGTTGGCCCGACTTGCCTAAGATCATGCCCCACATGGCATCGTCGAGGTCGCTGAAGTCGGGTTTGCCCATGCTGCGCCCGATGAGGTTCTTCAGGGCGATGTTCTTGGTGTATTGGCTGAATGGCGTCACCAAAGGCGGGTTGCCGACCATGGGCCAGATGCGTTGCACTTCGTCGAAGAGTTCGACGAGCAACTCGTCTTCGCTGAGTTCGGCCTTGCCTTGAGCCTTGTAGTTCATGTTGATGAGCGCATGGGCGCCTTTGAGGTCGGCCATGAGCGAGCCCATCATGCCACCGGGAAGGCCGCTGCCCAACATCAATGAGTTGATATAGCGGTTGCGCGGGTCGATCCAATAGCCGAGGAAGTCGTCGATGAACGATTGCGTCATGCTGCGGGCGGCCATGTAGGCCTTCATGTCGATGTCCTTGACGAGGAATCCGGCATCCTTCAGCATGGCTTGCACGCTGATGACGTCGGGGTGGACGGTGCCCCACGACAGCGGCTCCATGGCCACGTCGACGTAGTCGCAGCCGGCCTTGCACACCTCAAGCACCGAGGCCATCGAGAGGCCGGGCGTGGTGTGGCCGTGGTATTGCACCTTGATTTCGGGGTGTTGTTTCTTGATATGCTCGACGATGCGGCCCAAGCTGACGGGGCGACCCACGCCGGCCATGTCCTTCAGGGCGATTTCCTTGGCACCGGCTTCGATGAGTTGGTCGGCAATCTTCATGTAATACTCGGCGGTGTGCACCTGAGAGTGGGTGATGCTCATGGCGGCTTGCGAGATCATGCCAGCCTCGTTGGCCCATTTGATGGACGGGATGATGTTGCGCACGTCGTTCAGTCCGCAGAAGATACGGGTGATGTCGACGCCTTGGGCTTTCTTCACCTTGTACATAAGTTGGCGCACGTCGGCGGGCACGGGGTTCATTCTCAATGCGTTGAGGGCGCGGTCGAGCATGTGGCACTCAATGCCGCCCTTGTGCAATGCCGCCGTGAAGGCACGGACAGACGGGTTCGGGTTCTCGCCATAAAGCAGGTTGACCTGTTCGGCGGCGCCACCGTTGGTCTCCACGCGGTCGAAGCAGCCCATGTCGATGATTAAGGGCGCGATTTGCTCTAATTGGTCCTTGCGTGGCACATATTTGCCTGACGACTGCCACATGTCGCGGTAAACTAAGCTGAATTTGACTTCTTTCTTGCTCATATCTTGTGTTTTTTATACCTTATTTATTTGGGGCTGCAAAGGTACGAATTTATTGGCAAATGGATTCAAAAACGATTTCATTATTTCCGATACAGACTTTTTCTCTGTTTTTTATCCAATTAAGCCTTTGTTTATTGACTTTTTTTGTAATTTTGCACCCCAAATCGAAAGCCAAGATTTGAATTGTAAGATATTGATAATCAGTTAAAATAATGAGTTTGAACATTTCAAAATTGAGAAACATCGGTATCGCGGCGCATATCGATGCAGGAAAGACTACGGTTTCGGAACGCATCCTGTTCTTCACGGGCGTCAACCGTAAGGTGGGTGAAACGCATGATGGACAAGCCACCATGGACTTTATGAAACAAGAGCAGGAGCGCGGCATCACCATCGCTTCGGCGGCCATCACCGCGCACTGGAACGGCTATCAGATCAACTTGATCGATACTCCCGGCCACGTCGACTTCACCGTCGAGGTGGAACGCTCGCTGCGTGTCATCGACGGCATGGTGGCAGTGTTTTGCGCTGTGGGTGGCGTGGAGCCGCAGTCGGAGACGGTGTGGAACCAGGCCGACAAATACCGCGTGCCCCGCATTGCCTTCGTCAATAAGATGGACCGCACGGGTGCCGATTTCCAAGAGGTCGTCAACCAAATGCATAAGTATTTGGGTGCCAACGCTGTGCCGCTGCATCTGCCCATTGGTGTGGAGAACACCTTCGAAGGCATGGTCGACTTGGTGCAGATGAACTCTGTCCGCTTCGTCGAGAAGGAACGCATCGTGGGTCCCATTCCGGAAAACATGATGGAGCAGGCCAAGGAAGCCCGCCGCAACCTCATTGAGAAGGTGGCTGACCTCGACGACGAAATCGCCGAGCTTTACCTCGAAGACAAGGAAATCCCGACCGACAAGCTGATGGCCGCCATCCGTACGGCTACCATCAAACTGATGATGGTGCCGGTGCTCTGTGGCGCCGCCTATAAGAACAAAGGTATCCAGCTCCTTTTGGATGCCATCGTCGACTACCTGCCTTCGCCGAAGGACTTGGGCGCCGTCATCGCGCACGACCCCGCCAACGAGGAGAAGACCTATCAGCGCAATCCCTCTGAGAATGAGCCTTTTTCGGCTTTGGCCTTCAAGCTCATCAACGACCCGTATGTGGGCCAGCAGACCTTCATCCGCATCTTCAGCGGCAAGCTGACCAACGGCATGAGCGTCTATAACACCAACAAGACCAAGAGCGAGCGCGTGGGCCGCATCTTCCGCATCAAGGCGAAGGAACGCGAGGAAATCACCGAAGCCAGCGCGGGCGAAATCGTGGCACTCGTGGGCATGAAATACACCAAGACGGGCGACACCCTCTGCGATGAAGACCAGCCTATCTTGTTGGAATCCATCAATATACCGCCTGCGGTTATCGAGATGAAGGTGAACCTCGATGACAAGAAGAACCGCAACAAACTCGGTGAGGCTCTGGCCAAGCTCTGCAACGAGGACCCGTCGTTCCGCGCCCACTTCGACGAGGAGACGGAAGAGACCATCATCGCGGGCATGGGCGAGCTGCATCTGGAAATCATCGTCGACCGCCTGAAGGAAGAGTTCAAGGTGCCGGTGACGGTGGGCGCACCTTCGGTGTCGTTCCGCGAGACCATCACCGCGCCGTTCGAGTGCAACTACAAATACGCCAAGCAGACCGGCGGTAAGGGCCAATTTGCCCACACTGTTATCCGCTTCGAGCCGAATCCGGGCAACGGCTTCGAGTTCGTCGACATCACCAAGGGCGGCGTCATCCCAAAGGAATACATCCCCTCGGTGCAGAAGGGTCTGGCAGCGGCCATGAACAAAGGCCCATTCGCGGGCTATCCCGTGGTGGACGTGAAGTGCGTCCTCGTCGACGGTAGCTCTCACCCCGTCGACTCCAGCGACATGGCCTTCCAGCTCTGCGCCCAGATGTGCTTCAAGCAGGCCTTCATGAAAGCCAGCCCCGTGTTGCTTGAGCCTGTGATGAAGGTGGAAATCAACACGCCCGATGATTATATCGGCAACGTGACCGGCGACCTCAACAAACGTCGTGGCCGCATCGAGGCCATGCGTCGTTTCCGCAAGGGCTCGCAGAAACTGGATGCCTTCGTCCCGCTGATGGAGATGTTCGGCTATGCCACTGCCTTGCGCAACCTCACTTCGGGCCGCGCCAACTACTCGATGGAATTCCACCAGTACATGCCGACCCCGAAGGACCGTCAGGAAGAGATTGTGAAGGAACGCAATCAGAAGGAATAAGCAGCTGTCGCTTTGCGTCACTGCGAGGAACGAAGCAGTCCAGAAACTTATTCCGGGCTGCTTCGTCGTTTTTGTACCTAATGACGCAAAACATGCCGAATGGTTATTGATTTCACATTTTGTGTTACACATTTTGTGTAATTACGTTGTTTTTTGGGCGGTTTTTTCGAAAAACGCCCATTTTTCATAGGGACAAAATTTTGTCCATGCCAAAATTATATCATTGATTTCCAATGAAATAAATTCGGACAATCAAAAAACACATGGACAAAATCCGGAGGCTCCCCAAAAACCTCTTGACAAGCGTTTTTTCTGTATATTTTTGCATCGACGGACACGCTTGGCGTCACTGCGAGGAACGAAGCAGTCTAGACATGAAGTTTACCGCTCTAGATTGCTTCGTCGTTCCCCCTCGCAATGACGCGAAGCGGCAGAGAAGTCCCGAGTCAAAAATTAAACGCCTATGAAAGCAAAAACAACAAACCTAATCCTCTTCACCCTCGCCCTCGGCGTGGCCCTCGCAGCGTGCGACTCGCCCGCCAAGCGACATCAGCAGGCGCGCACCTTATATAAAGAAGGTGTCGAACTGCGCGAGCAACGCCTCTCGGAGGAGGCCGCCGAGCGCTTCCTGCAAGCCTTACAGGTGATGCAAGGCTGCCAACCGACCACCGAGAACCTTCAACTTGAAGGCGACCTCAAGGACAACCTCGGTGCGATGTACAACAAACACGGCCTCTTCGACGATGCCCTCACGATGCACCGCGAAGCCATCGCCGCCTTCAAGCAGGTGGGCGACACTGTTGGCCTGATGACCGCCTACCGCAACAGCGGCCGCGTGGCGAAAATGCTCGAACAGTTTGCCCAAGCCAAGCAGTTCTACGACACTGCCTTCAGCATCGCCACCCTCAGGAACGACGAGGCCATGATCAACGACCTCAACCTCGAAATGGGCCGCGACTACTACCTGTCCATCGGCAACTATCCCAAGGCCATCGACTGCGTGACCCGTGCCATGCAAGGCGGACTGGAAAGCAACGACCTCGACATCGCCAACATGACGCTCGGCGTGCTCTATTACTACACCGACGATTACGCCACAGCGAAGACCCACCTCAACGCCGCCCTCCGCAGCGAGAGGGCAGGGCTGAAGCAGTCGGTCTACCAAACGCTCTATGCCATCGCCTACAACGAGGGCAACCTCGCGCAGGCCATGGAATACCAAGACCTGTTCACCGAGTGCATGATGCAGGCCGACAAGGAACACGCTTCCGACAACCTGCAACGCCTCAAGGCCGAATACGAACTGAAGGCGCAAAAGAGCGAAATGGAGAGTCTGCTTCGTAACCGCAGCCTCAAGCTCTGGCTCATCATCGCAGCAGCGGTGATTGCGCTATTGGTCATCGTGCTGATTGTGAGGAAGAAGGTGAGCGACCACAAGATTGCCGTGGAGCAGTTCCGCAGTCAGGTGGAGCGCGACCAAAACCGCATCCACGAGTTGGTGAGCGATATGGAGAACCTCATCCGCACCAACGACGACCTGCGCCGCGACCAGCAGACGCTCTCGCAAAAGGAGCTGCTGATGACCAACAAGATCCTCTCGCGCAACAAGGTTTTCGCCACCGCGCAGGCCCTCAGCGAGCAGATGACCGCCGACACGATGAACTTCGCCATCGGCGACGACGACTGGGCCGACTTCATCAGCCTCACCGACCTGGTGTATGACGGCTTCTCGCAGCGCCTGCTCTCGCTCTATCCCAAACTCGGCAAGTGGGACGTGCGCATCTGTTGCCTCTCCAAGAACGGATTCTCCAACTCGGTGATTTCCATTCTCTTGGACACCCAGACTGAGTCGTACTACAAACGCAAGACCCGCATCAAACAGATGAAGATGGACCTTATGGATGACACGCGGAGCTTTGAGGAAATCGTGAATGCAGTATAAGCTATTAGCAATAAGCTGTTAGCTATTAGCCAGCCTCGGTTTCAACGGCCTGTTGCAGGGCTGGCAGCTAACAGCTAAAGGCTAAAAGCTAACAGCCAAATAAAATAGAAATCAAATAATTAACAATCAAATAATTAAAGCAATGAAAAAGTTAGTATCAATCATCACGGCCATTGTTGCCTTCAATTTAAGCGTTATCGCACAAGCCAATTTCGACTTCTCGGCAGCTTGCGAGTCGGGGCAGACGCTTTACTACAGAATCACCGATGCCGACGCCCACGAGGTGGCTCTGGTGCCTCCAACAAGTGGCGGCTGGGGTAGTTATCCTCGTCCAAACGGTAAAATCACTTTCCCTGAAACAGTTGAGCACGAAGGTGTTACCTACGACCTCGTGGCTATTGCCGACAGCACTTTCTATAATTGCAGAGGCATCACGGGTAGCCTTGTCTTGCCCGACAACATCCGCACTATCGGTGCGCTCGCTTTCTATGGCTGCTCTGGCGTGACGGGAACGCTTACCCTTCCCCAAAACCTGCAAGAGATGGGCGTGGGCGCTTTTTGGTGGCTTGAGTACCTGACGGGACCCATTACGATTCCCGAAGGCGTTACAAGAATCGAGGAATTGACTTTCTTCGCCAACCGTCACATCACGAGCTACGAGATACCTGCTTCGGTGACCTACATTGCCCAACGCGGCTTGGGCAGTGGCTTCGGATTGGAGACCATACACGTCGACGAAGCCAATACCAATTATTATGTGGAGGGCAATGCCTTGATTGAGCGAGAGTCGAAAATCTTGCTTCTGGGAACAAAAAACACGGTCATCCCTGATGATGTGGTGGAAATTGGAGTGGCGGCTTTTCATTTTGCAGCTTGGGCGCAAGAGTCGCAACCTCTTGTCATCCCGAATTCGGTCAAGCGAATCGATGACGCAGCTTTCCACGTTTCTAGTTTCCCTTCCATCACGTTACCAGATTCGTTAATCTATATTGGTGACAATGCTTTGGTTTATAACACTTTGGCTACATCTGACCTTCCTCAAACGATAACCCATATTGGCGATGGAGCTTTTATGGACTGTGAATTCATTGACGGTGGCGTGTCCATTCCTGAAGGTATCGACACCATTGCCTCCAAAACTTTTAATAATAGCCATATTACGAGCGTTTCCATACCGGCCTCTGTCGTGTATATAGGCGAGGAAGCCTTCAATGACTGCGATGAGCTACAAAGCATCACTTGCCTTGGAAGCATTCCGCCCGATTTGCACAGCTCGGCTTTCCAAAATGTCGACAAAAGCATCCCGGTTTACATTCCTTATGGGAGTTACGATTATTATCACAATAGCCTTTATTGGCAGGAGTTCACCAATTTCATCGAAATGACGGAAGGGCCGGCCTTGAATACGGAATGGTACTACGAAATCCAAAAGGAAAACGGCAGTATTACTTACCAACATCTGGAATGCGTTGCCGACACCGTCATCAACCATAAGGAAGTGACGGTCGTCATCCGCACCAACACCTTGTACGATAAGAGCGAATCTACCGAAGTGACCCGAGAATATGTTTATGAAGCGAACGATGTGGTGTATTGGTGGAACAAGGATTTGCAGGAATTCACGGTGCTGTATGACTTTGGCGCAGAGGAAGGCGATGAGTGGGAAGTCGGTGTGGGCGAGGAAAGCATCACCTTGCACGTGGATGCCGTGAGCCAATTCGAGTATTACGGAATCCCTTATCGATCACTGACGGTGAGCGACGAGGCCAACTTGTTCAGCGGTACAATCGTCTGTGGCGTGGGACATACGACAAGTTTCTTCCCGGAAAGATTGATCCAGAAAGACAATAGTTATCAAGTAGAGGGCATCCGCTGCTGTTGGAAGAATGATGAACTGGTTTTCAAAATGGGCGACAGCGACTGTGATGCTATCTACAATGAATTACACGGCATCGAGGAAGACGGCCCTTCGACGGGCTCAGGGATCTTCACCGTTTATCCTAATCCGACCAACGGCGTTCTCTTTGTAGAGACGCAAAATTTTGCGTCTCTACCGACCCAAACCTACCGCATCACCAACCTGATGGGCCAAACCCTAATGACGGGCCAAATCATCTCCGAAACCGAACAAATCGACGTGTCCGGTCTGCCCGATGGAATGTATTTCATCACCGTGGGTGGCACGACGCGGAAATTTGTGGTGCGTTAATCGCGGTCCTGTAGGGCTGTCGTATTACGGTAGCCGCAGGCTCGCATTTGGCCCGAATGCAACAAGACGCGGCGGCCACGGTGTGACAGCCCTACAGACCGAAACGAAATAACAAATTGATAAACAGTTAAAAATCAGATAAAATGAAGAAGACATTATTTGCGAGCCTCTTTCTGCTTATGATTGCCCTCGACGGTGTGGCTCAGCAATGGGAAATTGACATTTTGGACAAGTCGAACCAAAGTCCTTATACCATCATCGACGCTGGTACGATGGATGCCAATGGCAATGCCGTGCTGATTGGTCGACAAGGCCGTTACAAGGATTCGAAGACCTTGTTAATCAAAGTGTTTCCTGATGGAAGCCACGCAGAACGCATTTGCGATGAACTTCCCAACACCTTGAAAATGTGCGATGTGGTGCAATTGGAAAACGGCAACTTTTTCACCGTGGGAACCCAATGGCAGGACACACTCAACCCGCTTTCGCTTGGCGGGCAGCGGCTTTGGGCCATCGTCTTCGATCCTTACCTCGCGGTTGTCGAAGCCAAGCCTTACGTTCAGGACACGGTGAGCTATTACATCGAGCCTAACCTGTTCGTGGACGATGATGGCACGGTGGTGGCTTGCGGGGCGTTTCGCACACGACGTTCCACGGGCAATTCGTGGCGGCAATACCCTTATCTATACCGATTCAATTCCGATGCCGACACCTTGGCTTGCCGTTATGTGATGCCGGGCGAAACCGATTTCACCCATCCTGAGTTTCCTCTACATTCGTTCTATTGCAACAGGATTATGAAGCAGCCTACGGGCAATGGTTACGCTTTCCTTTGCAATGGACCGTTTGGCGGCTTGGGGATGGCTTGTTATGATGCTGGTTTCCAGTACCAAAACTCGTTTCGGTTTATGCTGCAAATGCCGCAATGCCCCGAAGTGTTTGCCCTCGGCGACGAAGGCTATGCCGATTGGCTGACCGACAACCAACTGCTGTTTTTCGGGACACGCAGCAGCAACAGCGCGATCAACTCATTCCATCTCTGTCTTGCCCATCTCGAAATCAGCGGCACCGTAAGTCGCTATGAAGAAGGCTTTTGCCATCAGACCGTGCCTTATCGCGACGAGATTACCTCGAAGGGCAAGAGTATGGCCGTCGTCAACGATTCCACCATTTTTGGCTCTTTTATGACGGAGACGTATCCATCTGGCGAATTACAATTGTCGGCGGGCATTTGCCTTTTCGACAGGGATTTGGAGGTTTTGGGCGACATCGAATTTGAAGCACCGGAATACCTGAATTTCTATTCCCGATTTGTTTTGCCCGTCGGTGATGATGGCTGTTTATTGGTCTTGTCGGGAGGCAGTGCGACGGGTTTATGGTATAACGAATGCAAAGGCAAGATAATCAAGTTGTTGCGCGAAGATTTTAATCCCATTCCTACCGAGGTCAACGAGATGCTTGTGGACGAGACACGATTTACCTTCCATCCCAACCCGACCAACGGCGTCCTCTTTGTAGAGACGCGCCATGGCACGTCTCTACCGACCCAAACCTACCGCATCACCAACCTGATGGGCCAAACCTTGATGACTGGCCAAATCACCTCCGAAACCGAACAAATCAACGTGTCCGACCTGCCCGATGGGATGTATTTCATCACCGTGGGCGGCACGACGCGGAAATTTGTGGTGCGTTAATCGCGGTCCTGTAGGGCTGTCACACCGTGGCAGCCGGCTGTGCAGCCATGACAACTGACGGCTGCCGTGGTACGACAGCCCTACAGACCGAAACGAAATATCAATTGATAAACAATTAAAAATCAGATAAAATGAAGAAATTGAATTTGTTATGGGCTGTCTTGCTGCTGCTTACGGCTTGCGGCAAGGATCCGTTGCCCACCGATGTCGTCGCAACCCATTCGCGCGACAACGATGGAAGCACTTATATCCAAGTGGCCTACGGCGACGGCACCGAGCAGTATTTCAAGGTGCTTTCCGAAAACACCGCTGAGGTGGTAGGCGTCACGGAATACTTCGGCGGCATTGAGCCTCCCATCGACTTTGGCGGCACGGAAGTGCTCATTCCTTCCGAAATCTCCCACGACGGACAAACCTATACCATTGTGGGCATCGGTAGCTATGCGTTCTATGACCGTCAAGAGTTGCGCTCGGTGGAGATTCCCGGCACCGTGCAATATGTGGGTGCTCGCGCTTTCGACTTCTGCCTCAAACTCAAGACCATCAAACTGCCTGACGGCGTGAACCGAATCGGTAAAATGGCTTTCAGGAGTTGCGTTGAACTGACCACCGTGGAATTAGGCTCAGGACTTACGGGCCTCTACTACGATGCTTTCGATGATTGTCGAGGACTTGCCACATTGGTTTGCCATGCGCCAACCCCTCCGGAAATCCTCGTCGATGTGCCAAATCCAAGTTTTTTATGGAATTGTCCCATCAACGAAATCAAGGTCCCTGCCGATAGCGTGGAGGCTTACAAAACAGCCTACCTTTGGAACGAATTATCGGATAGGATTGTAGCTTTGTAACCAATTGATTGTCAACTCAAAATTTAAATGTTATGAAAACTATTGCAAAATCAGTGTTCTTGCTCTTGGTCGTGGTTTCTTTCGCGTCCTGCAAGAAAGACCCGCTTTACCTGTTTGACCCCGCACAGAATGAGATGGTCTTTGGCACCTACAAACAAGAGATGAATGTGGCTTACGCTGAATACGAAGACTATTTCAACATTAGTGCAGAATCCAAAGGTGGATTTATCACCCCGACGTTTATCTTCCGTTTTCGGAATGTTCCTTACGAAGTGGTGGGCCAAACCATCCGTTTGGACGAAATGTCGGATTATACCTTGTCGTTTGAGCTTTTGGGCGAGGTGTCGTGGTTCACTTCCCCGGAGAAGGTCTGTGGCAAGATTTGGAATTGGGATGATCAGCTTGAACAAAACGTGGCTACCGACTATCCCGACAAATCGCCGTTCAGCAGTGGCTGGATGAAATTTGAGGAGGACGAAACGGGTCTCACCTTCACTCTTCACGGCGTGATGAGAAACGGCTACACCCTTCGGACGAAGCTGTTTTTCCCTGCTGAGGAGAAATAATCGACGGATTGGTTTCCAAAAAACGCCCGAGAAGCGATTCTTGGGCGTTTTTTATGATGCTTTTTTCTACAGAAACGTGCCAAATCTATCAAATTTTTGAAGATTTGGCAGGTTTCTGTAGGATATTTTAGAATCTGAACAGGTCGTCTTCCGTTACATCATTCTGAATGTCAAACGAATTTGCGTTTCTAACCAAGCCCATCGAGGTAACCATCGTGATATGGACGGCTTTTGTGGTCTTGGTCTCTGTTTTAAACAATGCGCGTCGTTGCTGAAGGGTTTGTGCGTAATCGTCGTCGATGGAAAAAGCTGTCTTCGAATACTTCATTTCGCAAAGGTTGATGACATCGTCGTTCCGGTCAATCAGCAAGTCGATTTGTGCGCCGGGATGCTCTTTCGTCTTTTCCACGCGCCATGCGTATTCGCTGCTGACGACACCACTGATACCCAGCTTCTCCTTGATTTGCCTTGAGTGTAGCAGGCAAACGCGCTCGAAGGCCAAGCCCGACCAAGTGGAAAACAATGGGGTGTCGTGGCTTTTGGTCCAATAGTGCTCGTCGTTAATCAGGTTGTCTTCGATGAACTTGAAGTAGAATAAGGTGTAATTGTCTATCAGTTGGAATATGGCGTTCTTGTTCTTCATCCCTATGCTGTGGTATTTGCGAATGAATCCGCAACTTTCCAGGTCTTTCAGTATGGAGGTCAGCTTGCCGTTGCTGCTTTTTTTCCACGATTCCACCAGCTCCTTTCGGGTCATCCCTATTTTTTTCTTTCCTAACAGGTTGATGATGTCGATATATGGTTCTGGATGGTCGAAAAGCGAGGCGTACAGTTGCGAGAACTCGTTGCGTAGCTCGCCGTTTTGGGCGAAAAACAAACGGTCGATGTTTTGCGCCAATGATTTCCCTTTTTTTAGTTTTGACCAATAGTAGGGGATGCCTCCCATGATCATATAGCACTCCATGATTTGCTTTCGGTTCATTTCCAAACGAAGGCCTTGGGCGTATTGCTCACATTCGTTCAGGGTGAAGGGCTGCAATTGGATGTTGTAAGTCAGGCGGTTGTGAAGTCCGCCATGATTGTGGACGATTTTGTTGATGATCCATGAGGTTGACGAGCCGCAGATAACCAAAAGGATGTCTTTTCGAGCCGAGGCCCATCCGTTCCAAAAGTGTTCCAAAGCGGTCAGAAAACTTGAGCGGGGCGCGTCCATCCAAGGCATTTCGTCAATGAAAACGATTTTTCGCTGGTCTTTCGATTGGGAAAGCAGTGCTGCCAATAAATCGAAGGCTTGGAGCCAATTCTCAGGTTGTGGTGCCTTAGGCATGCCTTGCGATCGCAACGACGACTGGAAGTTTTGCAGTTGGGCTTTGGTGTTCTTTTTGGCCAAACCCGTATGCGAAAAAGTGAATTTGTAGTCGAAAGTCTCTCTGATGAGAAACGTCTTGCCCACCCTGCGGCGGCCATAAACCGCGACAAATTCAGAATACTCAGATTCGTATGCCGACCTCAGCTCTTCCTGTTCTTCAAGTCTTCCTATCAACATCTTGTTATTCAGTTTGATTTTTCTGCAAAGGTAATCATTTCTTCTACAGAAACGTGCCAAATCTATCATTTTTTTTGAAGATTTGGCAGGTTTACGTCGGTTTTTCCAAAAATAAAGGCTGCCGCAATCCCGCGACAGCCTTAATGCTTTTTGTTTGTAAAGACGTTGCGCGCAACGTCTCTACAGGTTGGGTTACTTAAACGCGTTCTCGCTCAAGCCCTTGCCACTCAAAGCCAAATCCTTCATATAGCCAGGCACTTCCTTGCCGAGGTACTTGTCAACATACAGTTTGGCGAGGTATTGGCCGAGCATGAAGCCGTGACCGCGCAAGCCTGTGAGGATACCGACCTCTGGGTCGACGATGTAACGCGGCTCGGTGTAACGACCAGCCCAGCAAGCGAGGAAGCTTACCTCACCCAAGTTGGGGATCCACTCGGCGAAAACCTCGGAGACGATCTCCAAGAACTCCTTGCTATTGTACTTGATGTTCTGGCGTGCCTCGTAAGCGTCGGTGTCGGGGCTGGCGCAGCCGATGATCTGGCCGGTGTGGGCCCACTGCTGTCCGTAGACGGCGCTGAAGCCCTTGTAGTGACGGCGGTCGATGATCATGTCGAGCGGGCCACCATTGGGTCCCATCATGGGCAGACGGCGCGTGATGAAGGCTTGGTGCTTCACAGGATAGAGACCTGTGTCTAGGCCCAGCATGTCGTTGAACTTCTCGGCACCCCAACCCATCGCGTTCACGAAGTGGTCGCAGGTGTATTCGATGAACTCGCCTTCGTGGGTGCGTACCAAGGCGATATAATGACCATTGGCCTTCTGCACGTGGAGCAGCTCGCAGTCCTCGAAGTAGCGGCCGCCTTGCTGCACACCGATCCAGCGGATGTAGTCGATGACGCGGCCAGGCGTGGCTTGCCAACAGTCGCGGGTGATGAGGGCGTGGCTGTAGGTGTCCTTGCTGTCGTCCCACAGCGGCGAAATCTCTTTCTTGAAGTCCTTGCGTTCAATCATGTAGGCATCGCTCCAAGCGCGTGAGGCATCGAGCGAGTTGTAGGTGGCTTCATCGTGTACCAAGTTGACGTAGTGCGTCAGGTGGTAGTTGATGTTGTGCTCCTTCTGCATGTTCTTGAAAATCTCGTGGTTGTGCACGGCGATGTCGGCGATGTCGGGGTTGGAGAAGGCCGGACGACCGCCGCCGATGCAACGCCACGAAGCGCCTCGGCTGTAGTTGATCATCACGGGCTTCTTGCCGGCTTCCGAGAAGTAGCGGAACAAGGCGCTGCCCGCAATGCCGCCGCCCGCGATGAGCACTTCGATTTGCTCTTTCTTCACGCCGTTCATTTCGGGGAAGATGAAGGTCTCTTTGGTGTGCGGGTTGTAGAGGTCGGCGAGGCTGACTTGGTTCGACAGCGGGGCACGTGGCGTGGCGTCGCCCACCAACTCGATGCCGTAGGAACGCAAGATCTGACGGGCGCGTGGGATGCAACGCTTGCCACGGCACGGACCCATACCCATGCGGGTGATGTGTTTCAGCTCGTCCACCGAGATGGTCTTACGGTTGCCGATGACGCGCAGGATGCGGTCCAATTTGATGTCTTCGCAGTGGCATACGTAGGTCTCGCTTTCGCCTTCGGCTAATTTCTTCTGGGAAATGGGCGTGGTGAGTTCCTTGTTGGCATTGTAGCGGTCTTTCAGGATGAAGCCTCTCACGTCGGTCAGCTCGAACACGCGGCTTGCCTCGCCCGACGGACGCGACGAACGAGCTTTCACCCGAGCCACGTTGGTCTTGTTCGACTTCTTGAGGATTTTCTCGATGACGCCTTCGCCAATCTTTTGGCCGTCGTTGTCGACGAGATAGACCTCTGCGCCTTCCTGTGCTTCATATTCGATGGGCAGGAAGCAAAGCGACTTCTGTACGTCATAGCCGAAGATGGCCAGACCCGGGCAACTCGACACGCACAGCATGCAGCCGATGCACTTGTTGTAGTCGATGGTGGGCGTGCTGCTGGTGGAAGGCTTGCTGATGGCGCCTTGTGGGCAGCTGAAAGAGCAGGGATTGCAGGCGAAGCCGTAGAGGCAGTCGGCCTGCACGAAAGCCTTCTGCATCATGCGCTCGGGCGTGGGCAGGTTGGGCTTCTCGAGGAGACGGACAGGATGTTGTTGCGAGTCGATATATTGTCTTGAAATCTCAAGATAATCGTCGTAGTTGAAGCGCACGCCGATGGCTTGGGCCACCTCGTAGGCGACCTGCTTGCCGCGCAGCACGGCGCTGGTGCCTTCGCCAATGCGGATGGCATCGCCGGCGCCGTAGGTGTTGAGGCCGAACACCTCGCGACCTTTCACCAACAGTTGGTTGTCGGGGATGAGGCCGGTGCAGATGTTGATGATGTCGATGTCGTCAATGACTTGCTCGGTGCCAGGGATGGCCTTGAAGTTCTCGCACTTAGCGATGACGGCACCCGTGATGCCGGTGTAGTCGGCATTGGGGATGGCACGCACCAAGACGTAGCTGGTCATGATCGGGATGCCGAGACGGCGCACGCGGTTGGCCTGCACGGGGAAGCCGCCCTCGCGGGGCATGGCCTCGATGATGGCCTTGATGGTGGCTCCGGCTTGCATGCCTTGGTAGGAAGTCAGGTAGCCGATGTTGCCTGCGCCCACGGTGAGGACTTTTTTACCCAGCAAGGTGTGCTCTTGGTTCATCATCTTCTGGAACACGGCAGCGGTATAGACGCCCGGCACGTCGTCGTTCTCGAAGGTCGGCATGAAAGGCACGGCACCCGTGGCGACCACGAGATGTTGTGCGTCGATGTAGCCAATCTCGCCTGTGACGATGTTCTTGATGGCCACGCGACCGCCTTCAAGCAGGTCCCAAACGGTGTTGTTCAAGAGGATGCCTTCGTGGTTGTCGCCCGCCAAGGTCTTGGCGATGTCGAAGCCACGCATGCCGCCGAATTTCTTTTCCTTCTCGAAGAAGAAGAACTGGTGGGTCTGCATGTTGAATTGTCCGCCGATGCTGGCATTGTTGTCGACCACGATGTTGCTGATGCCGAAGGCGTTGAGCTGTTCGCGGCAGGCGAGGCCTGCGGGACCCGCACCGATGATGGCGACTTGGGTCTTGTAGACCTTCACCTCGCGCGGCTGGTGCTCCTTAGGCTCGGGCAGGATGTTGGCTTCGTTGTCGATGCGGCGCACTTCCTTGACACCGTCGACAGGAGTGATGCAGATACGGCGGACCTTGCCGTCGACCAGCATCTCGCAGGCGCCGCATTTGCCGATGCCGCAGTTGAGGCTTCGGTTGCGGCCGTCGAGCGAGTGGCTGTGGACGGGAAATCCAGCTTGGTGAAGGGCGGCTGCGATGGTCTTGCCGCGCTGACCTTTGACGGTCTTGCCTTCATATTTGAACTCCACAAGGTCTTCCTGCGGGATGTCCAAAATAGGGTGTTTTTCGATTTTGTACATATAGAAATGAGTTTTGAGTCGTAAATAGCGACCGCAAATTTAGGAAAATCTGAAAAAACAAATAAATAAGCCTTATTTTTTTGCAAAAAAAGACATTTTAGGCTCTCAAAACAAACTGCATCGTACTCCTGCTACTTTGCTTGATGAGGACATTTTTGCCTGCAATGAAATCGCTCTCCGAGCCTTCATGATAGTGGCGAATGGTGAACAATTGCAGTCCTTCGTTGTACTTGATGCTGAAGTCGTCCTTGAGATAGGTCATCATCTGTTTCAGTTTGGTCTTGTCGCTGTCGAAGCAGAACGAAAGCATCAAGGCCGAGGTCTGGATCATGTTGGCGTGGATGTTCAGGTCGGCGCAGACTTCGAAGATGGTCTTCAGGTTGTGCTCGTCCATGAACGAGTAGTCGCGGGGCGAGATGGAGACCAGCGTTTGGTTATCCTTGACAATATAAGAAGGTATGCTCTCGTCGTTTTTCCTATGGCCGCCGTCGATGAGCGAAGGTTCGTGGTCGGGATGGAGGAACGACTGCACTTTCAGTGTTATCCCCTTGTTTTGCAGTGGTTTGATGGTCTTGGGGTGGATGATGGTGGCGCCGTAGAAGGCCAATTCGATGGCCTCGGAGTAGGGGATATGCGGCAACTGCACCGTGTCGGCGAAGCGTTTCGGGTCGGCGTTGAGCAGACCGTCCACGTCCTTCCAGATGGTGACTTCCTCGGCATCGAGGCAGTTGGCGAAGATGGCGGCAGTGAAGTCGGAGCCTTCGCGCCCCAGGGTGACGCTGTGCTTGCCGTCGGCAGTGCCACCAATGAAACCCTGCGTGAGGCACACGATGCCACGGATATGCTCGTCGTTCAGCTTGCTGATTTTCAGCCGCGTCTCGTCCCAGTCGGGGTTGGCGGCGCGGAAGGTGGGTTCAATGTCGGTGATGACATATTTCCGAGCATCGAGCCAGCGCGTGGGGATGTCGCACTTGCTGAGGTATTCCTGGATGATGCTGGTCGAGATGAGCTCGCCGTAGCAAACGGTTTGGTCGTATTGGTAGTCGTAGGGCGCATCGGTCTTTTGCAGTTTCTCCCACAGCTCGATGAAGAGTCCTGCGATGTTCTCGCCAAATTCGGGGTTGGCGTCGTCGCCGAACAGTCCTTGGATGATACCGTCGTGGTAGCTGATGACCTCGTGCAAGGCCTCCATGCCGAGGTTGCCGTCGTGCTCGCGGAAGTCGGCCAACACCTTTTCCAACATGTTGGTAGTCTTGCCCATGGCGGATACCACAAGCAAAATGTCCTCGTCTTTGTGCTGGCCTACGATTTGGGCCAAATTGCGTACTGCATCGGCATCCTTCACCGATGCGCCGCCGAATTTATGGATTTTTTTGATCATTGTGTTTGTTTCGATTATGCTGCAAAAGTAGAAAATAAAGCCCGATGTGCCGCAATAATTCCATTAAATAGGAGTTATTAACCCAAATAACCGCTATTTTTGCACGCTTTTTGATGGGCCGTCAAAGTCCTGAAAGGACGACCCGATGTCAACAGGGATTTCAACCCCCGCCCATAACAATGCAAACAACAAAAACAAACATACAATGATAGAAACTGACATTCGCGAACTTAACGAAAAAATCCAACGTGAGAGCCAATTCCTTGACCTCATCAACCTCGAAATGAACAAGGTCATCGTCGGACAGAAACAGATGACGGAAAGACTCCTTATCGGCCTGTTAGCCAATGGACATATCTTGCTGGAAGGCGTCCCAGGCTTGGCCAAGACGCTGGCCATCAAGTCGATGGCAAGTGCTATTGATGCCGACTTTGCCCGCATCCAATTCACTCCCGACTTGCTGCCCGCCGACCTCATCGGTACGCTGATCTACAGCCAGAAGAAGGAGGAATTTGTTGTGCGTCGCGGCCCCATTTTCGCCAACTTCGTTCTCGCTGATGAAATCAACCGTTCTCCCGCAAAGGTGCAAAGCGCCTTGCTTGAGGCCATGCAGGAGCATCAGGTGACCATCGGCGACGAAACTTTCCAGCTGCCCGACCCGTTCTTGGTCATGGCCACGCAAAACCCAATCGAGCAGGAAGGCACCTATCCGCTGCCCGAAGCCCAGGTGGACCGTTTCATGCTGAAGGTGATCATCAACTATCCCAAGAAAGAGGAGGAAAAACTGATTCTGCGTCAGAATATCGCTAATGCCGGTGCCAAGATTAACGCCGTGGTGAAACCTCAAGACATCATCCGCGCCCGCGAAGTGTGCCGCGAGATCTATCTCGACGAAAAGATTGAGAATTATATCACGGACATCGTCTTCGCCTCGCGTTATCCTTCGGATTACAAGTTGAAGAAATTCGCCAACATGATTAGCTACGGCGGCTCGCCGCGTGCCACCATCAACCTGGCTCTGGCAGCCAAGGCCTACGCCTTCATCAAGCACCGTGGCTACGTCATCCCCGAGGACATCCGTGCCGTGGCTCCCGATGTGCTGCGTCACCGTATCGGATTGACCTACGAGGCCGAAGCCGAAAGCATCACCACCGAAGAAATCATCAACGAGATTTTGAACACTGTTGAAGTGCCGTAAAACCAAGTCCCGTAGGGACGACAGCAATGTAGGCAGGTGGTGTAAACCCCTGCCAACAAAATGGCGGACGGGGTGTAAACCCCTGCCGAAAATGAAATAATGATGGTTTAAAATATGGAATCAACAGAAATATTCAAGAAAGTCCGCAAGATCGAGATCAAGACGCGGGGCCTCTCGAACCACATCTTCTCGGGGCAATACCACAGCGCCTTCAAGGGGCGTGGCATGACCTTCAGCGAGGTGCGCGAATACGAGTACGGCGACGACATCCGCAACATCGACTGGAACGTCACCGCCCGTTTCAACCGGCCTTTCGTCAAGATTTTCGAGGAAGAGCGCGAGATGACGGTGATGCTGCTCATCGACGTGTCGGGCTCCAACGACTTCGGCTCGAAGGAACAGACGAAACGCGACCTGACCGCCGAGTTGGCTGCCGTTTTGGCATTTTCTGCCATCCAAAACAACGACAAGGTGGGCGTGATTTTCTTCAGCAGCAAGATTGAGAAGTTCATCCCGCCCAAGAAAGGCAGCTCACACATCCTGCGCATCGTCCGCGAAATCGTCGACTTCAAGCCGACGGAACGCGGCACCGACATCGGCGAAGGCTTGCGTTTCCTGACCTCGGCCATCAAGCGCCGCACCACGGCTTTCCTTATCTCCGACTTCATGACGGACAGCAGTTTCGAGAAGGAGATGCAGATTGCCGCCAACAAGCACGACCTTGTGGCCTTACGCATCACCGACCGCCGCGAGATGGAAATCCCGAAGGTGGGTTTGGTCAAGTTCCGCGACTCGGAGACGGGCAAGGAGCGTTGGGTCGACACCTCCAGCCGTGCCTGGCACGATGCCTACCAAAAGATGATTCAGCACAAGTCGGCGGAACTTAACCGCGAGTTTACCAAACATGGTATCGACAACTCGTTGATTTACACCGATGAAGATTACGTCAGACCTTTGATGCAACTCTTCAAGAAAAGGGAGGCAAGAAGATGAAAAGATACATATTGTTTTTGATGGCATGTTTCGCCTTAGTGGGCGGCTTAATGGCCCAGCAGGTCGAGGTGGAAGGCACCGTGACCGACACGAAAGTGCAGGTCGGTAAGCCTTTTACGCTCGATTTGAGCCTCAAGGTGCCTTACGGTTGGTTCGTGGAGTGGAACGAGTTTGCACAAGACACGCTGTCCGAGCAAATCGACATCCTCAAACGCGGCAATGTGGAACGTACCGCCGATGCCGATAGCAATGTCATCGTGAAGCAACAACTGACGCTGATGACGTTTGACACGGGTCAAATCGTGTTGCCGTCCGTAGGCCTGAAATACGCCAAGTCGTTCGACGACCCGATGCGTCTGGAGGCTTTCACCGACCCGATTAAGCTGTATGCCACGACGATAGCGGTCGACACGACGATGGCCTACAAACCCATCGTCGAACCACTTGCCGCACCCATCACGATGAAAGAGGTGTTCCCATGGATTCTGGCGCTGCTGTTGGCCATTCTGCTTGGATTGGGCATTTGGCTTTTCCTCAAACGGCGCAAAAACAGGGTGGACGAAAATGGCAACATTGTCAAGGGTCCGGTCATTCCGCCTTACGACAAGGCCGTCGACGAACTGAAGCGCTTGCGTGAGGAAAAGATGTGGCAGTCGGGCAAGGTGAAGGAGTATTTCTCCTCGCTGACCGACATCGCACGCGAATACATCGAAGGCCAATTTGGAGTGAACGCCGTGGAGATGACCACCGACGACATCTTGGACGAAATTAAGCCGTTGCGTTTCCCGAAAGAGACCTACGACAAACTGAAAAACACGATGGAAGTAGCTGATTTGGTGAAGTTTGCCAAATATTCTGCCTCGACTTTAGAAAGCGACACCGCATTGAGTGATATGACAGAGTTCGTCAACGAGAGTTATGCACATTATCAGAAGACAATGTCGCCATCTGCGTCCCCGCAGATGGAACAAACCGACCGTGAGACGCAGTCATCAACAGTGAAGGCTGACCGCGAGACGCAGTCATCGACAGTGGGAAAGGAGGAAGTGAAAGATGCTTGAAAACATTGAATTTGCGAATCCTAAGCTGCTGTGGCTCTTGTTATTGGTGCCTGCCCTGATCGTTTGGTATGTGTTGCGCCACAAGAAACAGGAAGCCTCGGTTCAGTTTTCCGATTTGAGGAACTTTGCCGAGCTGCCGAAGAGTTGGAAACCCTATCTGCGCCACTTGCTTTTTGCCTTGAAGATGGCGGCTTTGGCCTTGCTCATCGTGGCTTTGGCGCGTCCACAAAGCTCGTCGACCAACTCGACTGAAAATATCGAGGGCATCGACATTGTGATGGCGATGGACGTCTCAGGCTCCATGTTAGCCCGCGACCTCAAGCCCGACCGTCTGACTGCCGCCAAAAACGTGGCCTCCGATTTCGTCAAGGAACGTCCTGGCGACCGCATGGGCTTGGTCATCTTCTCGGGCGAGACCTTTACTCAAGTCCCCTTGACCACCGACCACGGCGTGATGCTCAACATGTTGGCCGAGATGAAAAACGGCCTCATCGACGATGGTACCGCCATCGGCGATGGTCTGGCCACAGCCATCAGTCGTCTGAAGGACAGCGAAGCCATCTCGAAGGTAGTCATCTTGCTCACCGATGGTATGAATAATGCTGGTTCGGTTGACCCGTATACCGCTGCCGAAATGGCCAAGCTCTACGGCATCCGTGTCTATACCATCGGCGTAGGAACCTATGGCACTGCACCTTATCCTGTGCAGACACCATTTGGCACGCAAATCCAGCAGGTGAAGGTCGAAATCGACGAAAAACTGTTGGCCACCGTCGCCAACTCGACGGGTGGCAAGTACTTCCGTGCCAACAACAACCAAAAGTTGGACGAGATTTATCAGGAAATCGATAAGCTGGAACGCTCCAAGATCGAGGTGACGGAGTTCCGTCGCCTCCACGAGGAGTTCTATCCGCTGGTGGCATGGGCTTTGGCTTTGCTGCTCCTCGAATTCCTGTTGCGTAAAACGGTTTTCAGGACTTTAATGGATTGAGACTATGGAAAACGTATTGCGATTCGAACATCCAGAATACCTTTACGGACTGTTAATCATTCCGTTATTGGTCATCATTTATATTTTGTTCCGCTTGGCGCAAAAGAAGCGCTTCGAGCGTTTCGCCCAAATCGGGATGCGCGAGCAATTGGTGCCGACCTATTCCACGCGTCGTGCCAACTTCAAGTTCGTCATCTTCCTGCTGATGGTTTCGAGTATCATCATGGCTTTGGCCAACTTGCAGAGTGGCAGCAAGATGGAAGAGGTGAAGCGCGAAGGCATTGATCTTTATCTTGCCATCGACGTCTCCAATTCAATGAATGCCGAGGACATCGTGCCGAGCCGTTTGGAACGCTCCAAGCAAGCCATCAACAAGCTCATCGGCGACATGAAAGGCGACCGCATCGGTGTCATCGTCTTTGCCGACAAGGCCTTCGTGCAGCTGCCCATCACCACCGACTATTCGGCAGCCCGCATGTTCCTTTCGACCATCAACACGAACCTCGTGGCTTCGCAAGGCACCGCCATCGCAGAAGCCATCAATCTGGCGCTCAAGTCGTTCCCCGACGAAAACCATAGCCGCGCCATCGTCATCATTTCCGATGGCGAGGACCACGAAAACGATGTCGCAGTGAAGGCTGCGCAAGAGGCCGCCAAACAGGGTGTACATGTCTATACTATAGGTATGGGTCTCCCCGATGGTGCCCCGATTCCGGAGTATAACCAGTACGGCAACCAAATTGGCTATCGCAAGGACCGCAACGGCAACACCATCATCACCCGCCTCGATGAGCAGATGCTGCAAAAGATTGCCGCAGCGGGTAATGGCATCTATGTGCGTGCCAGCAACTCCAATGTGGGTTTGGAGAAGATTTACGGCGACATCAACAAACTCGACAAGTCGGAAATAGATGCCAAGGTCTTTACCGATTACGAAGACCAGTTCCAATGGTTCGTGGCCGCTGCCATCATACTTTTGCTGATAGAGATTTTCGTTTCGTCAGGCAAGAAAGGCTGGGAGAGGAAGTTTAACATTTTTGAGAAGAAAGATGAATAGGTTTAGCAAATATTTGATAATCATTGCGTTTTTGTGCTCAGCGTTGTCGGTTTCTGCCCAAAGCGACGAAAAGGCCATCCGCAAAGGCAACCGCCACTACAAAAGCGGGAACTATGAGGAGGCTATCGGTCAATATCGTGAAGCCTTGAATATCAGGCCAAACAACGCCAAGGCGCAGTTCAACTTGGGCGATGTGTATTATGCCAAACAATCGTATGACACAGCCTACACTGAGTTCCAGAAAGTGCTTGAGCTCTCGCCCGATGCCAAGCTGAAGTCGGACGCGCTGTTCAACATGGGTAATTGCCTTCTTGTGCAGGACAAGTTCTACGACGCCTATAATATATATAAGGTGTCGCTGAAGATGAATCCCGACAACGGGAATGCACTTTACAACCTCGAATACTGCCGTGCCCATCTCGTCAAGAGCAAGATTTGGGTGGTGCAGCCCGAAAACGGTAGGGTAGAGGCCAAGGAAAAGGAAGCCTTCAATGGCCAGCGTATCACGCTGACGGCGCAACCCGACGAGGATTATGCCTTGTCGCAATACATGGTGGTTCGTGCCGACAACCAACAGGTGACGGTCGATGTGAGCGGCAGCAGTTTCATCATGCCCAAATTCGATGTGGCGGTTTCGGCTGAATTCAAGAAGGCGCACAAGGTTGAGATTGAAAAGAACATCAAGAACGGCAGCGTGCGTGCCGACCGCCAACGCGCCATCGAAGGACAACAGGTGAAATTGGAGGCGCAAGGCGAAAACGACTTTGTGCTCGACAAGTTCAAGGTCTATCGTACGGGCAATCCTAGCGATACGGTGCAGGTCAACAAGGACGCGTTCCAGATGCCAAATTTTGACGTGACCGTGACGGCTACTTTCCGTACCGCATTGAAAGTCAGTATCGACAGTGTGGCAAATGGCACAATTACGGTTACGGACAGCTTGGTTAAGCCTGGCGACAATGTGGGTATCATCGTGAAGCCCGAAAAAGGTTTCCAATTGGGTGACCTGCGCGTGGTCAGCAATCGCGATGCCACCGAGTCGGCTCCCGTCAGCGACGATAATATGTTCCAGATGCTCGCCGACGATGTCACGGTGAAAGCCGAGTTCGTGGAGGCTACCGATTATTATAAGGTGCAGCCCGACACGACTTTGAAAGGCGGCCATGTGTTGCTCGACCAAACCGAAGCCACACGCCGCGAGACGGTAACACTGCGCAACGCTCCCGAGCCAGGCTATCAGTTCAAGGAATATGTCATCCATCAGGTGGGCGACACCGCCGTGAAGGTGCAGGCCTTGGGCAATTTCTTTACCATGCCCGACTTCGACGTGGAGGTCTCCGCCATCTTCGAGAAATCGGAAGGTGAGAACCAAAACCAGCAGCAGCAACAACAGGACCAGCAACAAGACCAGCAAGAACAAGAGCAACAGCAGGACCAGCAGCAGAACCAAGACCAGCAACAACAACAGCAAAACCAACAGCAGCAACAGATGTCGAAGGAGGATGCCCAGCGAATGCTCGATGCCCTTGAAAACCAAGAGAAGAAGACAATGGAAAAGGTGAACGAACAAAAGGTTCGCCAACAGCCCAAGAAGAAATCCGACAAAGATTGGTAATTCACAAAGCCCCGTAGGGGCGACAGATATTAGGCAGGCGGTGTAAACCCCTGCCGAGAGAGAGTAGAAAAGGAATAAAAACGTATTTTTGCAGCGCGAAAACAAACGATACAATGAAAAGCATATTCAGGTTAGTTTTTTTGATGGCATTGGCCGTGCCGTTAAGCCTTTGGGCGCAAGACGACCCCAAGCTCAGCGTCTCCACCAAGAGTCAAGTCATGGTGGGCGAGCGTTTCCAGGTGGTTTTCGAAGCCAATGCCGACGGAAAGAATTTCCAAGCGCCGTCGTTCGACGGCTTCACCGTGTTGGGCGGCCCGTTCACGTCGTCAAGCTCCAGCTTCTCGATGGTCAACGGCTCGATGTCGCATAGCGTGAAGGTTACCTATACCTTTGCCCTTCAGGCGTATAAGGAAGGGACCTTCAATGTCGGTTCGGCTTCGCTGTCCGTCAAGGGTAACAAGATCAGCAGCGAACCGTTCGACATCAAGGTGGTGCCCGACGATGGCAGCCATTCTGCTCCCTCAGGTGGCGGGTCTTCAAGCCAAGGACAGTCGCAGCAAGGCACAAACGACCCGCAGGTCAGCGGCAAGGACTTGTTCCTCCGTGTCGTTCCCTCAAAGAAGTCGGTTTATGTCGGTGACCAAGTCGTGCTCACCTACAAGCTCTACACCAAGGTGCCGGTGTCGTCGGTCTCCATCTCCAAGATGCCGGCATATGCTGGTTTCTGGACCAAAGACATTTCCGACAACAGCGGAACCCTGAGACAGTCGAGCGAATACGTCAACGGCATTGAATACACGACTGCCGAGATTCAGAAAGTCATCGTCGTGCCGCAGCGTGCGGGCAGTCTCGCTATCGACCCGATGACGATGGAATGCATCGCCCAAGTCCGCACGGAGAGCAACAACAGTCGCAGCATGGATCCTTTCGAGGCTTTCTTCAACGACCCGTTCTTCAACCGTAACATTGTCAATGTGAGGAAGGAACTCTCAACGCAGTCGCTTAGCCTCGAAGTCAAAAACGCCCCTGTGGCCGGTAAGCCTGATGGCTTTGCAGGCGCCGTGGGCAACTACAAATTCACGTCGTCCATCGACAAGACGGAGCTGAGCACCAACGAGGCTGTCACCATCACTCTCACTGTTTCGGGCACGGGCAACATTGAGCTTCTCCAGATGCCTCAACCCGTCTTCCCGCCCGATTTCGAGGTCTACGACCCCAAGATCAGCATGACGACAGATGTCACGGCGCAGGGCATTACAGGCACGAAGAAGGCCGAGTTTTTGGCCATCCCACGCAGGGCCGGCAAGTTCTCGATCCCCGCCGTCGAATTCTCGTATTTCAATCCCAACAACGAGTCGTATCAGACCTTGCTTTCGGAGCCTTACGAACTCAACGTCCGCAAGGGTAAGGAAACGGGTGACGAAGGTGGCGGCGTGTTCGCCTCCAATCAAGAAGACATTAAGTATTTGGGCAGCGACATCCGTCACATCATGGGTGGCAATGCCAACCTGAAACCTGTTCAAACGACATTCTTTGCTTCCTCGGTCTATTTTGTGGTGTTGCTTGCCCTGCTGATAGCCTTCATCATCCTGCTCATCGTCCTCAAACAGCGCGAACAGCTGAGTCAGGACACGGCGGCCAATCGCAACCGTAAGGCCGACAAGGTGGCACGCGGCAGGCTGAAGAGCGCCTACAACTACCTGAAATCCAAAGACCAAGAGAAGTTCTATGTTGAGATGTCGCAAGCCCTTTGGGGTTATATTGCCGACAAGCTCGGCATCGAGCGCTCGAAATTGTCGATGGAAACGGTGAGCGAAACGATGAAGGAAAAGAGCGTGCCCGACGAGTTGACGAGTCAGTTTGTCGATACGCTCAACAGTTGCGAGTTTGCCCGCTTTGCCCCAGGCAGTGCCGAGGCCAAGATGGAGGACCTCTACCAACGGGGCATTGAGGTGATTTCGAAAGCCGAAAAAGTCTTGTAATCAAGGAAAGGAAAAACTGAAATGAAAAGATACACCTTATTAATATTATGTGTCGTCGCCGCCATGGGAAACATTTTGGCCCAGAATATCGGCGACACTTGGTTCGAGCAAGCCAACGCAGCCTACAATGCCGGCAGCTACGACACCGCCGTAGTGATGTACCAGAAAATCATCGACGCCGATATGGAGTCGGTGCCAGTCTATTACAACATGGGCAACGCCTACTACAAGCTGCACAACTACCCGATGGCCATCTACAACTATGAGAAGGCCTTGAAGCTCGACCCGTCTAACGACGACGTGCAAACCAACCTTGCCATCGCCAATCTCGCCATTGTCGACAAGATTGAACCCATGCCACAGCCTTTCTATGTCAGGTGGTGGCAAAGTGCGCGGGCAAGGTTGTCGGGCGACCAGTGGGCGTGGTGTTCCATCGCCTTCTTTGCCCTTCTGCTGGTCGCATTGTTCATGTTCTTGCGTTCGCGACGCATCGGCGTTCGGAAACTGGGCTTCTTCGGTGGAATCGTTTTCCTCGTTGTTTTTGCCGTCTCCGTCGTTTTCGCTGCCCAGCTCAAACAGACAGCTGTCAACCACGACCAGGCCATCGTCATGGCACCGACGGCGACCGTCAAGAGTACTCCAAACGAAAGCAGTGTCGACTTGTTTGTGTTGCACGAAGGCACCAAAGTGACCATTTTGGAGACCTCAAACGGCTGGAACAAGGTACGAATCGCCAATGGGAGCTTGGGTTGGCTTGAAGCGGATAAAATGCTTTCTTTCTGAGCCTTTCGAGGGAATAAAATGATTTTTTGAGAAAAAAATGAATTTTTTTTCCTAAAAATGTAATTTCTTTGAAAGAATGTCCTATATTTGCAGACCATATTTAAAGTGAAAAAGTGTCAAAACGTTTGTAATTAGAGAATTAATTAAAATTTCAAGATATGAAAAAGAGATTTTTACCTATCAGTTTACTTTTGGTAATCATGGTCTTAGGCCAAACTTTGGCTGTTGCTGACCAAGGTGGACACTATGTTCCGCGCACCCAAAACAACGATGCGGAGAGCTTTATGGGCAGTCTTCGCGCTAACCAACACACTGGCTTGATTGATCCTGCCGACGTGCTTAAGGCAATGCAAGCTCCTGCAACAAGGAACGATGCCAACAAGCCGCTCTATTGGCTCACTATGGGCCCCGACAACATGGGTGGCCAAACCACGGCTGTCCTTTACGACAACAGACTTTACGAAGGCCATACCAATGGCCAGATTTACATCGGCTCCAAAGGTGGCGGCGTCTACAAGTCCTATAACCACGGCATCACCTGGCATCAGGTGGGCGACCTCGCCTTGATGGTCAGCTGCATGGCTCAAGATGCCGATGGTGTCATCTATGTGGGTACCGGCGATGGTAACAATGGCGTGAAGTTCAATGGCCTCGATCAACAAGGCTACAATAACAGCTTCGTCGGAACCGGCCTTTACAAGCTCGTCGACGATGTGTTTGAATTGGTCAAAGCCCCGACTGAGGATTCTTGGCTCTATATCAATGAAATCGCCGTGGCTGGCAATGCGTTGTTGGTGGCCACCAACGATGGCCTGATGTGCTCCAACGACAAAGGCCAAAATTGGACCAACGCCATCCCGGGCAACGCCATTTCGGTGAAAGTCGGCAGCGACAACACTATCGTCGCCGTGGTCGAGAACCAAGTTTATATTGGTTCGGACATCAACCTCATGGTTTCACACACCGGCACCAGCACCAATATGTTGGAAGGCGACAGCCTGCTGCCCAAACCCGCCGGTTTGGTCGACATCGCCATCGCCCCCTCCAACAACAATGTGATTTATGTGGCTGGCATCGATGGCAACGGTAACCACATCGGAGTTTTCGTTTCTGAAGACAAGGGCGAAACTTGGGCTACCGCTTTCCCGACCGTCACACCTTCGCAAGGCAATACGCTTTATGCCGGCTTTGGCCTCTATAACCACGGCATTGTTGTCGACCCTGAGAACGAAGGCCTTTTGTATGTGCTTGGCTACAACCTCTGGTCGCTTACGAAACCCGTGAACGGTGGTTTGTATCTCGCCAGCCAAATCAATGCAGATTCCTATTATTACATGCCCGACTATCTCCACGTTGGTCTCCACACCATGGTGTTCAATCCCAACAATAGCCAGGAATGCTACATTGGTACCGATGGTGGTGTCTTCAAGGGCACGGGCAGGTTTACCTTCAGCAATTGCAACCGCAATTATGTCACTTCGCGCATGTTCAATGTGGCCGTCTCTGGCAAAGATACCCGCATCCTTGCCGCTGGCCTTGATCATGGCACGGTGTTGATTGAGGGTGATGAAAACACCAGCGATGTCAATGCTGGTTTGTGGATCAATCCTATGGGTGCCAACAATGGCATCTTCAACGATGATTCACACGCTGGCCCTTGCGCCATTTCTGTGCTCAACCCGAACACTTTCTTCGTCACCTATAAGGGCGGTGGATTGCAACGTACTGAGACCGCTGGCGAAGACTGGGTGTCGACCAACTTCACCTCCCACTCGTCGCTTGGCCTTAGCACCACTTCGTTCCGCCTGCCTATCCTTCTTTATGAGAAATATGACAACCAAACGAATCCCGAGACGGCTTGGTTCTTCAATGAAACAGGTGCTGAAATCCCGAGCGGTACCGATGTGATGGTGGTGGGTGCCAACAATTTCCCCTTCCACTACACCCTTACGACTGCTCTTGCAGCTGGCGACTCCATCGAAGTGCACGATCCCGTTACCGCCACCTTCTTTGTGGCCTTCACCGACGTTCTTACCATGACGCGCACGCCTCTCCAATTCAATGTGGAAGCCCAATGGTATAAGGTTGCCGACAGAGCTCACTCTGGATTCACTGGCGAACCGCTGAGCATGGCTATCACTCCCGATGGCGACAATATGTTTGTTGGTATGAAGAGTGGCAGACTCTTCCGTGTCTCTGGCCTCAATACCGTCGTTGATGAAACCTCTGGTACCATCACCGACTCGCTGTTTGCTGTGACTACCACTGAAATCGAACTCCCCATCGATGGCCAGTGCATCACCTCAGTGAGCGTCGACCCGCGTAACAACAACAATGTGATTGTGACTTGTGGCAACTATGGTGCCGACAATGTATTTGTGCTCTATTCGACCAACGCCATGGCTGATGCCCCGACCTTCGTGAGCAAGCAGGCCAACCTGCCCAAGATGCCGGTTTACTCCTCTGTGATTGAAATGGTGACAGGCGATGTCATCATCGGCACCGAACGTGGTATCTACAGAACGAAGAACATCACCAACCCCGACTGGATTGCCGAGACTAAGATGATGGGCGAAGTGCCAGTCATGGAACTGAAGCAACAAATCCTCTTCCACGAAACCGAGACTATTGAAAACGAGACTGAGGAAGGTGTCTTCGTCACAGAGTATCCTGGTGTCTACAATACGGGTGTCATCTATGCCGCTACCTATGGCCGTGGCATGTTCCGCTGCGAGAACTACAAGAAGGAGTTTGCCAGCGTGCCCGAAAACAACGAGGTTGTCAGCGATGTTACTGTCAGCTTGTATCCCAACCCGGTCAGCAGCCAAGCCACTGTCAGCTTCGAACTCAACGAAAACTGCAATGTCAGCTATCAAGTGTTTGATATGACAGGCCGCATGGTGATGAACCAGAACATGGGTCGCATGACCGAAGGCGAACACCAAATCAACCTCAATGCCGAAAACCTCAGCGCTGGTTCCTACATCTTGCGCCTCAACCAAGGTGCCAACAACGCCAGCGTGAAGTTCTTGGTCTATTGATTTCCTGTTGAGACGCGACCTGGCACGTCTCTATGAACAAACAAAAAAAATGGAAAGACAATCTGCAAAGGTTGTCTTTCTTTTTGTATTTTTGCGTTTCATTGAATCGTTATGAACAGCAAGAAAATAAACAAGGTGTTGGTGGCCAACCGTGGCGAGATTGCCGTGCGCGTCATCAAGACGCTGCGGAAGCTCCATATCGCCTCGGTGGCGGTGTTTGCCGACAATGATGCCGAAGCACTGCACCGACGCTTGGCCGACGAAGCCTGTCCACTGGGCAATGGCACACTGAAAGACACCTATCTTAATGTCCAAAAGATTGTCGATGCCGCCTTGGATGCCGGTGCCGATGCCATTCATCCGGGTTATGGTTTCCTCTCTGAGAGTCCCGCCCTTGTTGAGGCTTGCGAGGCCAACAATCTCATTTTCATTGGTCCCGATGCCCATTCCATGCGGCTGATGGGCAACAAGATCGAATCCCGTAAGGTAGCCGTCAAGAATGGTATTCCCGTCACCTTTGGTGCGATGGGGAGCCATGAGGAAATCCTCGAAATGGCCGACGCGCTTCCTTATCCTGTCTTGATCAAGGCAGCAGCTGGTGGCGGCGGTAAAGGTATGCACATCGTTTGGGAAAAGTCAGACCTACAGTTGGAGCTTGAACGTGCTTCGCGCGAAGCGGAGAAGTACTTTGGTGATGGCACGGTGTTCATCGAGCAGTACATCGAGAATCCTCGGCATATCGAAGTGCAGGTGCTTGCCGATCATTTCGGCAATGTCATCCACCTTGGCGAGCGTGAATGCACCATACAACGCCGTTACCAAAAGATCATTGAGGAATCGCCGTCGCCAACGCTGAGCGACGAGAAACGTCAGCAGATTTGCGATACCGCTGTTAAACTCTGCAAAGCCATCGGCTATCGCAACGCGGGCACTGTTGAGTTCTTGGTCGACAAGGACTTGGACTTCTATTTCCTGGAGATGAACACACGCATCCAAGTGGAGCACCCCGTCACTGAGATGCGCACGGGCATCGACATTGTGGAAGAACAAATCCGCATTGCTCGTGGCAAGGATATGGGCTGGACGCAAGACACGATGCAGCCCCAAGGCCACGCCATCGAGTTGCGTATCTATGCGGAAGATCCTGCCAAGGGTTTCCTGCCCACGCCAGGCAAGGTGACCGCTTATCACGAGCCGCAAGTGCGTGGCGCCCGTGTTGATAGCAGCATAGATGGAACTTGCATGATTTCAGAGGCTTACGACCCGATGATTGCCAAACTGAGCTGTCATGCCAAGGATCGTCAGAGTGCTATCGAAACGGCCCGACAGTCGTTGAAGGATTTCATCATCCAAGGCTTGACCACCAACAAGGCCTATCTTTGGGAAGTGATCAAGAATGAGGATTTTGTTGAGAACCGAATCGACACTTCGTTCTGTGCTACCCATCAAGAAGCACTTTTAAACGCTTTGAACGAAACTCGTAAAAGTCAGAATGTCAATGATATAGTTGCTGCGTTCTTGATGTACGATTTTGGCAAGAAGCACTTTGGGCAAAAACCGGAGAATGTGTGGGAGGAGATCGGCTATTGGCGCTATAGGATGCAACTTACGGTTGATGTGGAAGGGCAAAAAGTGCCTGTCGACATCCGTGCCACCGAGGCGAAGAAGATTATGGGTACGATAGGGGAGATGCCTTTCGTGGTGGAACTTATCCGATATGACAACAAACAGCTGAAAATCATGCTCAACGGTCGCACTGAGACGGTTTATTGTTCAGTCAACGATGAACAGAAGACCATCGTCAACTTCCATGGTCTTAACTTCACCTGTTTCCGAACCGACCAACTCAACGATACCTTGGATTATGCCTGCAAGGAGTCGGTCAACGACAGGTCGCGCTTGGTGTCGCCTATGCCTGGCAAAGTGGTGAAAATCAACGTCAAAGAGGGTGATACAGTGAATGAAGGAACGATTATGATGGTGGTGGAAGCCATGAAGATGGAGAACAACATCGTGGCACCGGGGCAAGCCAAGGTGAAGAAGATTTTGGTTGCCGAAGGCCAGATGGTGGACAATAAAATGCAGTTAATTGAGTTGGAATCTTAAATCTTTGAATTTTAAATTTTGAATAATACATGAATTTCGACCTGACACCCGAACAAGAAGCCCTGCGCCAGCGTGTGCGCGACTTCGCCGAACAGGAAGTGAAACCTGTGGCTCGCCAAAATGATGAAGACCAGCATTTCGATGTGGAACTGACCCTCAAGATGGCCGAACAAGGTCTTTTGGGTATGACAGTCCCGAAGGAATATGGCGGACAAGGGCTTGATAATCTGAGTTATATCATCGCAGTGGAGGAGTTGGCCCGTGTGGATGGCTCCACAGCTGCCACCATTGCTGCCGACAACTCGCTCGGCATCGGTCCCATCAAGGATTATGGCACCGAGGAACAGAAGCAACGCTATCTGCCCCGCCTCTGCAAAGACCGTCTCTGGGGCTTTGGCTTGACCGAGGAAGACGCGGGCAGCGACTCGCGCGGCACCAAGACCACTGCCGAATACGACGGTACGTTGTGGCATCTCAACGGCTCCAAGATTTTCATCACCAATAGTGCCACGCCGATTTCGCTTGGCACCACGGTGCAAGCCGTGTCGGGCATGAAGGATGGCAAGCCGGAGTTTACAGCCCTGTTGGTGGAAAACAAGAAGGAAGGCTTTACGCAGACACCCATGCACGACAAGATGATGTGGCGCGCCTCCAACACAGGCAAGCTCGTCTTCAACGACGTGCGCCTCATGGACGACTGCGTGCTTGGCAAGCCGGGCGAAGGTTCCCACATCATGCTGGCCACCCTCGATTCGGGTCGCTTGTCGATTGCCGCCATGGGTTTGGGTTGTGCGCAAGGTGCCTACGAGATGGCCTTGGCCTACTCGAAGAAACGTGTGCAGTTCGGCAAGCCCGTCTGCAAGTTCCAGGCGGTGGCCTTCAAGCTCGCCGATATGGCCGTGAAGATTGAAGCGGCCAGAAATTTGCTCTATCACGCCTGCTGGCTCAAGGACCAGCACCGTCCCTTCGGCAAGGAAGCTGCCATGGCCAAGCTCTATTGCTCGGAAGTGGCTGCCTCGGTGTGCGACAATGCCGTGCAGGTGATGGGCGGTCACGGTTTGCTGAAGGAGTTCGACATGGAGCGCTTCTACCGCGACCAACGCATCCTGCAAATCGGTGAAGGCACCTCCGAAATTCTCCGTTTGGTGATTTCAAGGGCCATCGGATGCTGATTTACGGGGTGAGAAACTGTAAATTCCGTCAGTCAACTGACGGAATTTAGCTAAATTCCGTCAGTTGACTGACGGAATTTACAGTTTTTGCTTGCCATGATCCGAAAAAGTCGTATTTTTGCACCATAATTAATAATGGTATGGATACGATTCATAGAGCTTTGCAGAAGCAGATAGAGATGCGCATGAAACCGCAAAAGGTGATGTTGGTTTTCGGGCCGCGTCGCGTGGGTAAGACGTTCCTGCTCAGGCAAATCGTGCAGTCGTTTTCGGGCAAGTCGCTCGTCCTCAATGGCGAGGATGCCGATTCCGCTGCGTTGTTGGAGCCTGTCAGCATCGCTAACTATCGTCATGTCCTTCAGAATGTCGAACTATTGGCCATTGACGAGGCACAACACATCCCCGACATTGGTCGAAAGCTGAAACTCATTGTCGACGAAATTCCAAACATCCGTGTCATTGCAAGCGGATCGTCGTCGTTCGACCTAAAGAACCAAGCGGGTGAGCCTTTGGTGGGTCGCAGCACCCAATTCACGTTGTTGCCCTTCTCGCAACAGGAAATTGCAACCATAGAATCGCCTATCGAAATCAAGAGGAATTTTGAAATCAGGCAATTATACGGTTCTTATCCCGATGTGGTCGCCCTTGAATCCTTTGAGGAGAAAAAGGAGTATCTGATGGATATTGTGGAGTCGTATCTCCTCAAGGACATACTTGCCGTTGATGGTATAAAAAACTCGGCCAAAATTCATGACTTGTTGCGTTTGGTGGCCTACCAGATGGGCGACGAGCTTTCTTATGAGGAGGTTGGTAAACAATTGGGAATCAGTAAGAACACTGTGGAGCGTTATTTGGATTTGCTCCAAAAGGTCTTTGTGTTGTATCGGCTTGGTGGCTATTCCAAGAACCTGCGGAAAGAGGTCACGAAATCGAGCAAATGGTATTTCACCGACAATGGTGTGCGCAATGCGGTCATTCGCAATTTTGAGCCACTTTCGCGGCGTACCGATATTGACCGTGGCGCACTTTGGGAGAACTACATCATCACGGAGCGGCTGAAACGCAACTACAACAATCGGCTGCTGCTTGATTTTTATTTCTGGCGCACTTACGACAAGCAGGAAATCGACCTGCTGGAGGTGGGCTCTGGCGTGATGAACGCCTTTGAGATGAAAGCAGGGAAAAAGACGCCGACAGCGCCGAAAGCCTTTGCTGAGGCTTATCCTGAAGCATGTTTTTCAGCGGTTAACGCAAATAATTACATGTCGTTTATCTGACTTTTTCTATCTTTGCAAAATCTTAAAACAAAACTTATACCCAATGAAGACTTATGACATCATACTGATTAGCGCTTTGGTGACAGCCATCGTTGCGTTGTGGATTGTCAGCGTCAAGGGGGACACCTCCGACTTGAAGAAAGCCGAAAAGAACCGTTTTTCCTCCATAATTGCCAATGGAATTGCTGGAGGTACTGTTGGTGCGGCAGTAATGCATGGTATCGAACATAACCGCTATTGGGTCCCTTTGGCGATGTTCGTGGTGTTGGTTTTGAACAATGTTCTCATCCGAAATCGTATGCGCTCAAAATCTGGATACAATCAACTTAATAAATAATAATCAAATGAAAATCAAACATCTAACTCTCATTGCGGCCTTGGCCATTGCCGCCACGGCCTGCGACAACAACAAGCAACCTGAGCAGCCTCAAACGCCTGCCCCGCAAGAAACACACATGGCCGACAAGTACGCCGAGTACACCTTGACGACCAACATCGACCACCTCTCCGCCAACGAGAAAGAAATGCTGAAGCTCCTCTTTGAAGCCGCCGACATCATGGACGGCCTCTTCTGGCAAGAGAACTACGGCGACAAAGCCCAACTCATGGAAATGATTGGCGACAACGCCGACATCAAGAAACTGGCTACCATCGCTTACGGCCCTTGGGACGGCCTCGACGGTAACAAGCCTTTCGTCGACGGCATCGGTGCCAAACCCGCTGGTGCACAGTTCTATCCCGCCGACATGACCGAAGAGGAATGGAACGCCTTCGACGACCCGAACAAGACCAGCCAATACACCATGATCCGCCGCGATGAGAACGGCGCCCTGAATTGCGTGTGGTATCACGACTACTTCGCCGAACAAATCGAAAAGGCCGCCTCGTTGCTTGATCAGGCTTCCGAGCTGGCTGGCGACAAGGAGTTTGCCGAATATCTGAAACTCCGCGCCAAAGCCCTCCGCACCGACGACTATCTTGAGAGCGACATGCAATGGATGGACGTGCGCAACAACAACATCGACATGGTGATTGGCCCCATCGAGAACTACACCGATGCGCGTTACGGCATCAAGGCCTCGCACGAAGCCTTCATCCTCATCAAGGACCAAGAGTGGACCAAGCAGTTGGCCCGCTATGCCTCGTTTGTGCCCGAGCTGCAAAAGCAACTGCCCGTGCCTGCCGAGTATAAGAAGGAAGTGCCCGGCTCCGATGTCGACTTAGCCGCCTACGACGTGGTTTACTACGCTGGCGACTGCAACGCCAACTCCAAGACCATCGCCATCAACCTGCCCAACGACGAGCGCGTGCAGCTGCAACGCGGCACCCGCAAGCTCCAGCTCAAGAACGCCATGCAGGCCAAGTTCGAGAAAATCCTTGAGCCTATCTCCAAGGAACTGATGACCCCCGAATCGATGGAGCACATCAAGTTTGACGCCTTCTTCTCCAACGTGATGTTCCACGAGACCGCCCACGGCATGGGCATCAAGAACACCATCACAGGCAAAGGCACCGTTCGCGAAGCCCTTGGCAACCAATACAATGCCCTCGAAGAAGCCAAGGCCGATGTGTTGGGCCTCTACCTTGTGACCAAGTTAGCCGAGATGGGCGAATACACCACCACCACGATGGAAGACAACTACACCACCTTCATGGCGGGCATCTTCCGCTCGGTGCGCTTCGGTGCCGCCAGTGCTCATGGTAAGGCCAATATGCTTACTTTCAATTATTTCCAGAATGAAGGTGCCTTCGTCCGCAATGAGCAGGGTCAGTATGCCATCGATTTCGAGAAGATGAAAGTGGCCGTTGAAAAGCTGGCTGGCGACATTCTCCAACACCAAGGCAACGGCGACTATGAAGCCACCAAGGCTTGGATGGGCGAGAACTGCGTCATCCGTCCCGAGTTGCAAAAAGACCTCGACCGCGTGAACGCCTCGGGCATCCCGGTTGACATCTATTACAACATGGGACCCGATGTCCTGTTGAAGTAAATGATTTGGAAACAAATCTTACATAAATCTTAATAAATCGTTTTTGTGCAGAGACGGTGTACACACCGTCTCTACACAAAAACCAAAAAAATCAACAACATGACAACATCAGAAATACAGGCTCTTATCGCCAATAAAGAATTGAAAGACATCGACTTTGGTGGCCAAACCCTCGAAAGCCTCGACTTCAGCGGCTGCACCTTAACGAATGTTAACTTCAAGAATGCCACATTGAAGCATTGCCGTTTCGACGAGGCTGTTTTGGACAGCTGCGACTTCGACCACAGTGGCCACTCCGATGAACCCACCTTGCAGAGCGTCTCGTTCAAGAAAGCCACCCTTGAAAACTGCCGTTTCCGCTTTGCCAACATCGCGTGGAGCGACTTCCGCTATGCCCGCATCAACAACGCCACCTTCGAGGATTCAACCGTCGACTTCTGCGATTTCTACCGCTGCTTTTTCGAGGGCGTGGTACTGTTCAAGCATTCGTCGTTCGGCAATTGTAGCCTCTTCAACACCTATTTCGGTGATGGCGCCAACATCCGTCGCGACAATCTGCGCCAAGGCAAGATCATCCAGCAGGACAAGGAAGCCTACACCAAGTTCCTCGTCGACTGGCACGACTTCGGCACGGGCGAGCGTACCAACGACCGCCGCCAGGTGTCGGACTGGAGTCCCAACGCCGCCGTGAAAGCCCGTTGGGCCGATGCTGAGGACATCTACAAGACCCTTAACGGCCTTTGGGCTGGCAAGGGCTACATCGCCGACGCCAATTGGGCCTACGTGCAAGGCCGCCGCATGGAACGCCGCCGCATGATGGCCGAGATGACCGATGCCAACGTGAAGGTTTCCACCAAAATCGGCAACCTGTGGCGCATCTTTACCAATTGCCTTTCCGACCTCTTTTTCGGCTATGGCGAGAGTATGCTCAAGATGATTTTGACCTACATTTTCACTGTTTTGGTTTTTGCTTTCATCTTCAGCAAGGAGGTGTCGCTGCTGCAATACGTGGAAGCCCTTGGCGTGAGCCTGAAGAACATGGCCGGCATGGACTCGGAGGTGCTGCAAGGCGTGTCGCCCTTGGTCGACATGCTGAATTTGGTGCAGACCACCATCGGCATCCTGTTGACCGGTATCTTTGGTTTTATTTTGGGGAATAAGATTCGCAATCAATAGGAAGCGGATGCGTTTCTCCCCGGCAACGCCGCAATCAGTTTTTTGGTGTAATCATTCTGCGGATGCTCGAACAGGGCATCCGCTTCGTTTATCTCGACGGGCTTGCCGTTGTACATCACCACCACGCGGTCGCTCATGAAACGTACTACGCTCAAGTCGTGTGAAATGAAGATAAAAGTGAGATGACGCTCTTCCTTTAGCTTGTTAAGTAGGTTGAGTACTTGTGCTTGCACGCTCACATCCAATGCCGACACCGATTCGTCGCAAATCACCAATCGAGGATTGACAGCCAAGGCACGCGCGATGCAGATGCGCTGACGCTGTCCGCCACTGAATTCGTGCGGATAACGATTGTAGTGTTCAGCCTGTAAACCAACTTGTTCCAAAAGTTCGCAGACCATTTCGTGCCCTTTCTTGGCATCGTTTTGGATACCGTGAACCAACATGGGTTCGGCTATCGCCTCGCCGATGGTCATGTGTGGATTGAGGGAAGAGTAGGGGTCTTGGAACACGATTTGGGCCTGTCGGCGAAAATCGCGCAGGGCTTGTCCTTTCAAGGCAGTCACCTCGATGCCGTCGAACCACACCTTACCGCTTGTCGGCTCGGCCAAACGCAGGATGCTTCGCCCCAAGGTGGTCTTGCCGCAGCCCGACTCGCCCACCAAACCTAAAGTCTCGCCCTCGTAGACATCCAAAGTCACATCGTCGACGGCTTTCACATAATCATAGACGCGGCTGAAAACGCCTTTGCGAAGTGGATACCACGTCTGCAAATGCTCCACTTTCAGCAACGGCTCGCGGCCGTAGAGTTGTTTGAGGTGCGCCTGCCGTTCCTCGTTGCCGATTTGCAGGTCGTGCAGGATTTGCGTCTTGCCGCCTTGCCACTCACCGTCGAGAAACTCCTTGACGATGGGCAACCGTTTGAGACGCACGTTAATAGGCGGTCGGCAGGCCAACAGTCCTTGTGTGTAAGGATGTTGCGGATGGTTGAGGATTTTCTCCACACTACCGCGTTCCAAGATTTCGCCGTTGTGCATCACGGCCACGTCGTCGGCGATTTCGGCCACCACGCCGAGGTCGTGGGTGATGAAGATCATGCCCATGCCAGTTTCGGCTTGCAGCTTGCGCAGCAGCTTGAGGATTTCGAGCTGCACGGTGACATCCAAAGCAGTGGTCGGCTCGTCGGCGATGAGCAGTTTGGGATTGCAGGCAATGGCCATGGCAATCATCACACGTTGTTTCTGTCCGCCCGAAAGTTCGTGGGGATAGCTGTCGTAGATGGCCTCGGGTCTCGGCAGCATCACCTGTTTGAAAAGCCCGATGACCCGCTCTTTGGCTTCTTTCTTGCTCACAGGCTTAGGCCCCTGAGCCAGTCGAAGGGCCGACTTCCCTTCGTGTTGCAAAATCATCTCTGCCACCTGAAACCCGCATTTATAAACAGGATTGAGCGAGGTCATCGGCTCCTGGAAAATCATCGCGATGCGTTTGCCTCGCACGTCGGCCATCTGTTTTTCCGAAAAGTCCTTTATTTCGTCGTCTTCGATTTGGATGCTGTCGGCCTCGATGCGGCTCAACCTGTCGTTGAGCAGGCGCATCACGGCCAACGAACTCACCGACTTGCCGGAGCCTGACTCGCCAACGAGGCCTAAGGTGCGTCCCGCAAACACGTCAAGGTCAATGCCATGCACGGCTTCGCTCCATTTTCCGTCGCGGAAAAAGCTGACTTTGAGATTGCGCACTTGTAACAGCGGTGATGGCATAGTTGGAATTTTGTCGCAAAGGTATTGAAAAAATGCCTACTTTTGTGCAAAATCTTTCGTCATGAGAAAAACCATCCTTTTATTCCTTGCCCTCATGCCGATGATGGCCTGGGCGCAATTCGACAAGTATTTCACCGAGTCCTCGTTGCGCGTCGACTATTGCTTGACGGGCAACCACAACGAGACCACCTTCTCTTTGAAGGAACTCATCCGCGAACCCTATTGGAGCGGCTCAAAGACCAACCTCATCGATAACTTGGAGTTTGGCAGTTATATCGTCAAGGTCTTCGAGGCTGGAACGGATAACCTGCTGTTTTCCAGAGGCTACCAAAACCTTTACGGCGAATGGCAGACCACCGACGAGGCCTTCAAAATCACAAAGACCTTCGAGGAGTCGGTCATCGTGCCGTTCCCCAAGGTGAAAATCGACATCGCGCTTTGCTACAAGACTTGGGAAGGCCAACTCAAGGAAGGGATGCGCTTTACCGTCAGCCCCGACGACTATTTCATCCGCAACTACGACAACCTCAACCTGCCCGTCTACGAGGCTTGGATTGGCAACAAAGACATCACCAAGGCCGTTGACATCGTTATCTTGCCTGAGGGCTACACGCAGGCCGAGATGGGCAAGTTCCTCAAGGACTGTGACTTCTTTGTTGAAAGCATGTTCAACTATGCGCCCTACGACCGCTATCGCGAGAGCTTCAACATCCGTGGCGTGATGGTGCCTTCGGCGGAAAGCGGATGCACCATGCCCGGCGACCACATCTACAAGAACACCGCGATGCGCTTCAGCTTCTGGACCTTCGACAGCGAGCGCTATTGCATGAGCACCGACAATCGTGACATCCGCGACCTGGCCGGACAAGTGCCCTACGACCAGATATATATCCTCATGAACACCGAGAAATACGGTGGAGGCGGCATCTACAACTTCTATTGCTCAAGCGCGAGCAGCAACGGCTTCTCGAGCGATGTCATCATCCATGAGTTTGGGCACGGCTTTGCAGGATTGGCCGACGAATACTACAATGACGACACCTATGGCGACATGTACAACAATGACCTTGAGCCTTGGGAGCCCAACCTGACGACGCTCGTCAACTTCGACGCGAAATGGAAGGACATGATGGACAAGAAAACGCCCATCCCCACGCCGCGCGAGAAGAAATACGAGAACGCTATCGGCGTCTTCGAGGGTGGCGGCTACGAGCCTGAAGGCGTTTACAGCCCCAAGATGGACTGCTTGATGAAGACCTTCAACGGCCACGAGTTTTGCCCCGTCTGCCAACGCGCCATCGAACGAATGATTCTTTATTATTCAAAATGAACTACTTAGACATCATTATCGCCATTGTGCTCTTCATCTTCGGTTGGTGGGGCTGGAAAAAGGGTCTAATCCTTGAGGTAGTCACCCTTTTGGCCTTTGCCTTGGGCATCTACGGTGCCATGCACTTTTCCGATTTTACGGCGGCACACCTTCAAGAAGTCATGGAAATCAACCCTAAATACCTCAACACCATCGCTTTCGTGCTGACGTTTGTCTTGCTCGTTATTTTGGTCAATATCATTGGGAAGTTGGTCACCAAGGCGGTGAAGGCGATGAATTTGGGCTTTTTCAATAAATTGGGAGGTTTCGTGTTCGGCGCGGCCAAAGGACTGCTGCTTTGCAGTACTTTTGTATTGGTGCTCAACAATTTGCAGTTTCTTGGGTTGGTCAAGGAGGAGGTGAAGAAAGAGTCGTATTTGTATCCCTATGTGGAAAAGACGGTGCCTTATCTTTACAAGGGCTTCGATTTGGTGAAAGGCTATGCGCAGGAACTGCTGCCTGCCGATGAATCCGCTGGGGGAAACGAAAAAGCTGAACCTTCAGACTCCACAGTGATATTATGACGATTTGTATGGAACATCTGGAAATACGGAAAAAACGGAAATTCTGTTTCTTCCGTTTCTTCCGATGTTGAAAAAGAACACATTCAAATCACGCCGCGTTCGAGTAGCGTCATGATGGTTTCAATCTCGTCGTCTTCGGGATTGTTGTGCGGGTCGTATTCCGTTTTGAGGTTATAGCCCCACAGTCGCGCGAAACCTTGGTAGAAGAAGGCACGCACCTTGCCGCGCAACTCTCTGACCACTTGGTAGGTGGTGTTGCCCGTCTCGCGGTCAATGAGGCGGACGAGGATCAAGCCTTGCGTGATGGTCAGGTTCTTCAGCTCTTCGGTATATTGGTCGGTGATTTCCTTTTCGGCTTGTTTCATCAGGCGGTTGCGCTCGGTTTTGTCGTTAATGTTGGCTAATATCGAGTCGTATTCCTGCATCTTGGCTCCAGCGAGTTTCGCATAAGGATAGACCTTCTTCACGTTGTTGGCCAGCCGACGGCCTTTATTGGTCTCGGTGATTTGCAAGTAGCGTTGCATCAAATCGATGTCGACTTCAGGCAGGTAGACCAACAGTGTGGTGTCGCCGTTTTCTTCGATTCGGCCATAGACGACGGTGCCTTTGACGGGTTCTGTGGGCGAGTTGAAGTCGACCACTGCCGACTTGGGCTGTTCCGTAGTCTTTTTGATGGTCATGACCTTCTTGCCGTTGGGCTTGGAAATCATTTGTGCGTATCCGCCGAGGCTCATCAAGGCCACCAATGCGATTAAGGCTATTCTTTTCATCGTTTTGTCTCCTATTTTTATTGGTCAATGCCCGACATAATGCAACTATTGTGCCAAAACAAAAAAGCATCGGACGAACCCGATGCTTTTCTTTCATCTTTTTGATATTCAGTCTCCCACATGCAGTTTTTGCAGCCCCGACTTTTCGAGCTTGGCCTCGGCATAGGCGCGGTCGATGACCAATTCCGTGGCCTCGATTTGCGAAGGCATCTCAAACATGGCGTCGTTGAGGATGGCTTCCATGATGGAGCGCAGTCCGCGAGCGCCCACCTTGAACTCAATGGCTTTCTCCACCACGAAGTCGAGCACGTCGTCTTTGATGACCAATTTGATCTTGTCCATGGCAAAGAGTTTCGTGAATTGTTTCACCAGAGCGTTCTTGGGTTCGGTGAGGATGCGTTTCAGCGCGACTTTGTCCAAGGGGTTGAGATGGGTGATGACGGGCAGACGACCGACGATTTCGGGGATGAGACCGAATTTCTTCAGGTCGGCAGGGGAGAGGTATTGCAACATATTGTCCTTGTCGATGGCTTCGTTGCCTCCGGCGCCGTAGCCAATCACGTTGGTGCGTTTGCGGGCTGCTATGAGGCGTTCGATGCCGTCGAAGGCACCGCCGGCGATGAAGAGGATGTCTTTTGTGTTGACGGCGATCATCTTCTGCTCGGGGTGCTTGCGTCCGCCTTGCGGCGGCACGTTGACGACCGAGCCTTCAAGCAGCTTCAGCATGGCTTGTTGCACGCCTTCGCCGCTCACGTCGCGGGTGATGCTGGGATTGTCGCTCTTGCGTGCGATCTTGTCGATTTCATCGATGAAGACGATGCCGCGTTCGGTGGCCTGCACGTCGTAGTCGGCGGCTTGCAGCAGGCGGACGAGGATGTTCTCCACGTCTTCGCCCACATAGCCGGCCTCGGTAAGCACCGTGGCATCGGCGATGGCGAAAGGCACGTTGAGCATCTTGGCGATGGTGCGGGCCAGCAAGGTCTTGCCCGTGCCGGTCTCGCCCACGAGGATGATGTTCGACTTCTCGATTTCCACTTCGTCGGCTTCCACCTTCTGGCTGATGCGTTTGTAGTGGTTGTAGACGGCCACGGCCAAAGTGCGCTTGGCTTCGTCTTGTCCAATGACGTATTGGTCGAGGAAGGCTTTGATTTCGGCGGGTTTCTTCAGCGTCATCCCCGACGAGGAAAACTGCTTCTTGTCGTCGCCAAACTGTTCCTTGACGATGAGATAGGCTTGTTCGGCACAGGCATCGCAAATCTCAGCGTCGATGCCTTGGATGAGCAGCCTTGTTTCGTTGGCTTTTCTGCCGCAGAAGGCGCAAACACCTGACTTCCGTGCCATGGATTAAGCCTGTTTGTTCTTGATGAGCACTTCGTCGATCATGCCGTATTCCTTGGCTTCGGCGGCTGTCATCCAGTAGTCGCGGTCGCTGTCGGCCCACACCTTGTCGTAGGTCTGGCCTGAGTGCTTGGCGATGATTTCGTAGAGTTCCTTCTTCAGCTTCTGGATCTCGCGTGCCGTGATCTCGATTTCGGTGGCTTGGCCTTCCACGCCGCCCATGGGCTGGTGGATCATGATGCGCGAGTGGGGCAGGGCCGAGCGCTTGCCTTTGGCGCCGGCGCACATCAGCACAGCGGCCATCGAGGCGGCCATGCCGGTGCAGATGGTGGCCACATCGGGGCTGATGAACTGCATCGTGTCGTAGATGCCCAAGCCGGCATACACGCTACCGCCAGGCGAGTTGAGGTAGACCTGGATGTCGCGCTTCGAGTCGGTCGACTCAAGGAAGAGGAGCTGGGCCTGGATGACGTTGGCCACATAGTCGTCGATGGCGGTGCCGAGGAAGATGATGCGGTCCATCATCAGGCGGCTGAACACGTCCATCTGGGCCACGTTGAGCTGGCGCTCTTCAATGACGGTGGGCGAGATGTAGCTCGTGTTGTTGATCTTTGAGATGTATTGCTCAAGGCCAAGGGTGTTGATACCCACATGCTTGGTGGCATACTTGAAGAATTCGTTCATTTCCGTTCCTCCTCAAGTTTCTTCATGAAATCGGCAGCAGTGACATCGGAATAATTAATATTCATTTTTCCTTTCAGGAACTGGGTCATCTTGACGTCGGCCAATTGGTTCTTCAGCTGTTCGTTCTGCTTGCCGTCCTTCAGGTAGTTGGCCGCAATCTTGTCCAAGTTGGCTTTCATGTCGTCCTCAAGGGTGTTGTAGTCGATGCCGGGGAAGATCTGGCGCAGCACATAGTTCTTCAGCTCCTCGTCGGTGATGATGAGTTCGGGATTGGCCTTCACGATGCTGTCTTCGATGAGTTGCCAACGCAGGCCCTTCACATAGTCCTTCTCGTAGTTCTTTTCGATGTCGTCGGCCTTGATTTCGCCACGGCTGTTTTCGACGAGCCAGCGTTTCAGGAAGGCATCGGGCAGGTCGAAGTGGACGGCGGCCACCAATTCGTCAACCATCTTGTTGAAGAGGATGGGGTCGGCCTCGGCTTCGTGCTGTTTCTCCATCTCGGCTTTGACGGCCTGCTTGAATTCGTCGAGTTCCTTGATTTCCTTGTCGGGGAAGATCTTCTTGAAGAAGTCCTCGTTGAGTTCGGGTTTCTCGTCGCGGATGGCGTCGTCGATGATGATGTTGTAGTCGCTGTCGACGGGGGCATCCTCGCCCAGCACTTTGGCCACGGCTTCTTCGCTGTCGAAGGCCTTGGCGAAGTTGATGATGAACTCGGCGCCGACTTCCTTGCCGACGATCATCTCACGGCTTTCCTTGTCCTTGATTTGGTCCATGTGGATGAAGAGGCCGTCCTTTTGGAAGCCACCTTCCAGCTCCTTGCCGTCTTCGGCTTCGCGCACCTTCAGTTCGAGGCGGTCGTTCTCGCCCACGGTCTCAGGATGGCTCGTGTCGGGGTTGCGTTGTTGCAGGTCTTCGACCACCTTGTCCACTTCCTCGTCGGTGGGGATGATATGGTAGAAGTCGACCATCGTGTTGGTGTAGTCGACGTTGATTTCGGGACGCAGTGCGGCCTCAAAGTAGAAGTCGATGTCCTCTTCCTTGTCGAGGTCGGCAGGCTGTTGCTGGTCAAGGTCGCTGAGCGGATAGCCGATCAGGTCGAGTTTGTTGTCCATGATATGCTTGTTGAGGCTGTCGGAGACCACCGTGTTGAGGGCTTCCATTTTTGCGCTGGCGCCATACATCTTTTTGATCATGCCCATGGGCACCATGCCGGGGCGGAAACCGGGCACATTGGCGCGGCGACGCATATCTTTCAGGGTCTTTTCAACGGTCTCTTGGTAGTCGGATTTCTCGACGCTAATCTTGATGGAGATCAGGTTGTCTCCTTTCGTGCTCTGTGTGATGTTCATTTTTATATTGTTGATTATCTATAACTTGTGCGGATGAAGGGACTCGAACCCTTACTACTCTCGTAACCAGATCCTAAGTCTGGCGCGTCTACCAATTCCGCCACACCCGCTTACGGTCGGCTTTTTGAGGGCGCAAAGATACAACTTTTTTTGATACGGCTCCGCTAATTAATTATCCAATTGCAGGTTTTCTGTCGCTTTGCGTCATTGCGAGGAGGAACGACGAAGCAATCCAGAACAGCATCTATCCGTCAGGTTCATTCCTGGACTGCTTCGTGCCTCGCAGTGATGTGAAACGGCAATAATGCTATTAGTTCTTTACGTCCAACGCTTCGCGCAATGCGTTTCCGATGAGCATGAAGGCCAAAACCAAGAGCATGATGGCGATGCCCGGCAAAATGGCCAGATATGCCGCGTCGAGGATGATGAAGGCATAGTTTTCCTTGATCATGCTGCCCCACGACGGCATGGGTGGCTGCACGCCGATGCCCAAGAAACTCAAGCCCGCCTCAAGCAGGATGGCCGAGGCGAAGTTGGCCGCCGAAACCACGATGATGGGGTTGAGGATGTTGGGCAGGATATGTTTGAAGATGATGCGCAAATCTTTGAAACCTAATGCTTTCCCAGCTTCCACGAAAGTCGTCTCGCGGATGCTGAGAATCTGTCCGCGCACGATGCGTGCCACCTCCACCCACATCGTCAGGCCAACGGCGATGAAAACCTGCGCGATGCCTTTGCCCAAGGCGAAGGTGATGGCGATGACCAAGAGCAGGGTAGGGATGGACCACACCACGTTGATGAACCATACCACCGCGTCGTCGACCTTGCCACGGAAGAAACCGCCGAGGCTGCCCACCACGATGCCGATCATCAGGCTGAGCAGCACAGCGATGAAGCCTACCGTCAGGCTGATGCGACTGCCCAAGACGAGGCGGCTGAGGAAGTCGCGCCCGAATTGGTCGGTGCCGAGCAAAAACTTGCGGTGCTTGACGCAATGGCTGCGGATGTATTGGTTGGCTTCCTCCGCAGAGTTGAAACCTGCTGTCGTTGAACCTGCCGAAACGCCGCTTGCCAGCAGCTCAGTGTTGTCGACAATCTCAGTCCTTACACTTGATGCCTCTCCCGACTGATACAGAAACACCGTCGTTGTCACCTTATTAATATGCAGGCTGTCGAAGGGCAAGTAGATGTAGTCGTCGGGCCGTCCGTCGAAAAGGAATCGGAAAAACGGTGTCTTTTCGGGTGGCGTCTCCTTCGGCACCATCAGCATGTCGACCTCGAAGCCGGGTTTCTTGGTGCTGATTTCGAGGATTTGGCGGTTGGCGTTGGGCGTTTTGTCGGGGATGACGAGGTAGGCAAACAAGGCCAACAAAGCCCAAATAATGACATAGAAGCACGACAGCATTCCGAGCTTGTTGCTTCGGAAACGCTTCCAAGCCAACGCTTTGGGTGATTGGCTTTGTTGCTTCTTTTCGTCCATAAGTCCTTCCTTTTTGAGCCGTCAAAAATACGGAATTCGAGGCTGATTTTGGGCAGGAAAGAGAAAAAATGAAAAATTTTGTCGAAAAAATGTCGCTGTTTCGGAAAAATGTAGTATTTTTGCAGCCGCAAATCGAAAGATTGGCGCTACTAAATCAGATGGTGGGTGTAGCTCAGCTGGTTAGAGTACCGGATTGTGGTTCCGAGGGTCGTGGGTTCGAATCCCATCTCCCACCCAAAACAAAAGAGGCCCAAACGAGCCTCTTTTTCAATTTAAACGACATGGCAAGGATAATGGCTATCGACCTTGGGCGCAAACGCAGCGGCATCGCCGTGACCGACCCGTTGCAGATCATCGCAAACGGGCTGACGACGGTGGAGTCGCACAAACTCGTCGACTTCGTGCAGAACTACCTGAAGCAGGAAGAAGTCGAGACCATCGTCATCGGCGAGCCCAAAGACATGAAAAACAACCCGTCCGACTGCTCCAAATACATCGAGCCCATCGTCAACCGCCTGAGAAAGGTGCTGCCCGACATGAAAATCGTGCGCTACGACGAACGTTTCACCTCGGTGATAGCGCACCAAACCATGATTGACGCTGGCTTGAAGAAAACCAAGCGTCAAGACAAGGAACTCGTCGACACCATCGCCGCCACCATCATCTTGCAATCGTATATGAGTTCGATTAAACCTATGTAGCGGCGCTTCGACAGGCTCAACGACCTTGGTCCCTGTGCTTGTAGAAAGGCCAATAACAACTGAACAACTGAATAACTGAATAACTGAACAACTGAACAACTAACAACTGAAATGATATTACCAATAGTAGCATACGGTCACCCCACGCTGAAGCTCATCGCCCAGCCCATCACGCCCGACTATCCCGAGCTTGGGAAACTGATTGCCGACATGTGGGAGACCTTGGCCCATTCCGAGGGCGTCGGCTTGGCCGCTCCGCAGGTCAACAAGTCCATCCGCCTGTTCGTCACCGACGGCAACCCGTTCTATCCCGACTATCCCGACGCAAAGGACTTCAAGCAGGTGTTCATCAACGCCGAACTTATCGAGACCTTTGGCGACGAGGTGCCGTTCAAGGAAGGCTGCCTCAGCCTGCCCAACATCTATGAGGAGGTGATGCGCCCCGACAAGATCCGCATCAAATACCTCGACGAGAACTTCCAAGAGCACGAGGAAGTATTTGAGGGCATCCGATCGCGCATCATCCAGCATGAGTATGACCACCTGCAAGGCCATGTCCACGTCGACCGCATCGCACCGTTGCGCAAGACCTTGCTGCAAGGCAAGTTGCGTGCCATCATGGACGGACGTTGCGATGTCGACTACCGTATGATTTTCCCGCACAAGAAGAAACACAGATAAAAACAGAATACATGAAAAACACCTTAAAAACTACGTTATTCTTCCTGCTCGCTTGCGGTATGATGGCTTGCGGCAACAAAGAACAGAGACTGACGCAAGACGACATGAGGAAGGCTGAGGCCACTTTGCTTAACGAAGACCGAAGCATGAACTTGGATGTGGCCCCTCAAGTGGCTGAAACCTACTGCCAGTTTGTGGAGCAGAACCCCGACGACGCATCGGCACCGCTCTGGCTTTTCCATGCCATGGAAATCAACGTGCAGCTGAAGAATGCCGACAAGAGTGCTGAGTTGTGCGACAAGCTGTTAGCCAAGTATCCCCAATCGGAATGGGCACCGAGGAGCTTGTTCCTGATGGGGTCGTTTGTCTACAACGACCAACTCAACGACACGGCCCAGGCACATGCGGCTTTCCAAAGGCTCATCGACACTTATCCCGAAAGCGATTTGGTGGATGATGCCAAGAAATCCATTGAGTATCTTGGTTTGACCCCCGATGAGATTATGACCATGTTTATGATGTCACAGTTCCAGGAGGAAGAGGGAGACGAATAGTCTCAAAGTGTAGATACATTCTTGAATAAGAAAGCCTGCGACTTTCCCCGCCAGAGGTAAGTCGCAGGCTTTTTTTGTTTAGTGAGTTTAGAGACCGAAGGCCGCTTTCAGTTCGTCCACCAAGTCGAGTTTCTCCCATCCGAAAAATTCGACGTCCTTGTAGGTCTTGCCGTCTTTCTCGTAGGTGTGTTCGTCCTTGTAATGCACTTCCACGGGGCGAGTGAAAGGCTTGCGACCGAAGTGACCATAGGAAGCCGTCTCCTCGAAGATGGGGTTGGTAAGGCCGAAGCGCTTTACGATGAAGTAGGGACGCAAGTCGACCATGTCCTTCACCTTGAGGGCAATCTCGGCATCACTCATCTTGACGTGAGAGGTACCTTCCGTGTTGATGTAAAAGCCCACAGGCTTGGCCATGCCGATGGCGTAGGCGATTTGCACCAAGGCTTGGTCGCAGATGCCGGCGGCCACGAGGTTCTTGGCGATGTGGCGGGCAGCATAGGCTGCCGAGCGGTCCACCTTGGAGCTGTCCTTGCCCGAGAAGGCACCGCCGCCGTGGGCACCGCGACCACCGTAGGTGTCGACGATGATCTTGCGGCCCGTCAGACCCGTGTCGCCGTGGGGGCCACCGATGACGAACTTGCCCGTTGGGTTCACGTAGAGCTTCATGTCGTTTCCGAAGAGCTTTTGCAAGCCTTCGGGCAGCTGTTTCTTCACCCTCGGGATGAGGATGTTGCGCACGTCGGCCTCGATTTTGGCCAACATGGTTTCGTCGTCGGCAAACTCGTCGTGCTGCGTGCTGATGACGATAGTGTCGATGCGGAGCGGTTTCCAACCTTCGCCGTATTCCACCGTCACTTGCGACTTGGCGTCGGGGCGGAGGTAGGTCATCACCTTGCCTTCGCGACGAATGGCGGCCAGCTCTTTCAACAGGAGGTGCGAGAGGTCGATGGTGAGCGGCATGTAGTTTTCGGTCTCCTTGCAGGCGAAGCCGAACATCATGCCTTGGTCGCCAGCGCCTTGGTCTTCAGGGTTTTGTCGGCCAACGCCTTGGAAGATGTCGTTCGACTGTCCATGGAGGGCAGAGAGCACACCGCACGACTGGGCGTCAAATTGGTACTCCGACTTGTTGTAGCCGATTTTTTCGATGACCTTTCGAGCCACTTCGGGGATTTCGACATAGCCGTTGGTGCGGATTTCGCCCGCCACGACGACGAGCCCCGTTGTGACTAAGGTCTCACAAGCCACCTTCGAGGCGGGATCGTTGCTGAGAATCGCGTCCAATACGGCATCCGAGATTTGGTCGGCCACCTTGTCGGGATGACCTGCCGAGACGGATTCTGAAGTGAAATAATAACCCATAACAAATTGTTTATTAGTTAGTTAATAATAAATTTGTGTGGGAAGTCTGAAGTTGAAGGGGTTCTTCGACCTTTCGACAGGCTCAAGGCTCAGGAACCCAAGGAAAAAGCATTGGTTTAGCATTTTTTCTTGTGGTTGCAATCAAATCAAATCTTTCCACGTTTGCGGCGGCAAAAGTACGAATAAATTATGAATGCTGAATGCTGAATGCTGAATTATTTTTGCATTCAGCATTCTACATTCAGCATTCTACATTCAGCATTATTTCGTCAGCTTTTGGAAGGCCTCCTCGATGCTCAAATCCTCTTTCTGCAAGGTCTTGATGATGAGGCCGCGATCCACCGACCACTTCATCAGGTTGGCGCGGATGTCGATGTCGCCCTGCGGCTCAAGGATCCAGTGGTTGGCCTTCACTTGCTGCACCTTGCTCACCATCGGGATGCTGCGCAAGAGGTTTTCGCTTACCTCGCTCTCAAACTCCACGATAATGACGTTGCTGGCCGCGTTCTCTTGTTTCAGGTTCTCGATCTTGTCGTCGGCCACCACCACACCTTTATTAATAATAATAGCGCGTTCGCAGATGGCCTCCACCTCCTGCATGATGTGGGTGGAGAGCAGCACGGTCTTCTCCTTGCCGAGGCTGCTGATGAGGTTGCGGATGTCGATGAGTTGGTTGGGGTCGAGGCCCGAGGTGGGTTCGTCGAGGATGAGCACCTGCGGGTCGTGCATCATGGCTTGGGCGAGGCCCACACGCTGGCGGTAGCCCTTCGAGAGGGCGCCGATTTTCTTGTGCGCCTCCAGGCCAAGGCCCGTCTCTTCAATCATCGCCTCGATGCGCTTGTGGGCGGCTTCGCCTTTCAGCTGGTGCACGCCGGCCACGAACTCAAGGTATTCGCGGACGTACATGTCTAAGTAGAGCGGGTTGTGTTCTGGCAAATAGCCCACGATGCGCTTGACGGCCATCGGGTCGTCCATGACGTCGTGGCCTTCCACGCTCACCGTGCCCGAGGTGGGCGGGATGAAGCAGGTGATGATTTTCATTAGCGTCGACTTGCCCGCGCCGTTGGGCCCGAGCAGTCCGACGATACCTTTATTAATAGTGAGCGTAACGTCATTGAGGGCGAGTTGCTCGCCATAACGCTTTGTGATATGGTTGATTTGTATGGACATTCGATTGTTTTTTGCAAATTGTAAATCCGATTTTCGATTTGCAAAGATAGGCGTTTTTCCGATGTGAGATGGCCGCCTTGGGGAAAAATAACAAAAAAACAGAAGAACGGGCAAAATCCCTTTGTAATTAGAAAAATAGTTCTATATTTGCAGCCGAAAGGCACCTGATTTCCGATGCAGAGAGCAAGTCATATCGAATTGGATTGTTTGCTAGAATGCCCATCTATCGTTTGGGCGGAGCAGGTCTCTTGGCTTGGCAAAGGAATGTGGTGGCTTGGGAAGAACAGGTTCATTCGGATGGCCGCCACCGGTGCCAAACGGCATTTGGCATTGGCTTCGGCAAGGGTGGCATTAATTGTTTTGATGTATAATCTATAGAGTTTAATATGCTGCGATTTATGAGACACAAATTTGTCATTGGATTGTTGTTCATTGCTTTTCCTCTAATGCTGCCAGCACAATTGAAGGAAAGTATCTTTGATTCGTTGGATGTCGCCCGTCTTCAAGTCATGTACGATTTGACTTATAGAGAAGATACGACCCATTTGGAATGGGCAAACAAGGAAAGGATGGTGTTGCTCGTCGGCAACAGCGTTTCCGATTTCGAGAGTTATGGGAACTACAAACTCGATCGCATCCGATTCGAAAAGATGCGCGATGGAACCTATCCAGAATGGTTCACCTCCAACGGGGGAGATTTTGTTGGAAGGTACATGTTCCAGGTTTTCAAGAATCATCCTGAAGGGAAAATGACCGTAACAGACCATGTATTCCTTACCGACAAATTCAAGTATGAAGAGGATTTGAATGCGTTTTGCTGGGACCTCCTTGACGACACCGTCAGCATCGAGGGCTATTTATGCCAAAAGGCAATGTGCGATTATGGCGGACGCACATGGGAGGCTTGGTTCGCTGGCGAGTTGCCATTCAGCGAGGGGCCGTGGAAATTTCACGGTTTGCCTGGGCTGATCCTTAAGGTGAACGACACGAGAGGCCATTACAGCTTTGATTTCGTTTCCATTGAAGTGCCCGAAAAAGGCACAAACATCGAATGGCATGACGTGTCATACTATGGATCGGATTATGTTCCAACGACAAAAATGGGACTGTTTAAGGTTGAGGACGAGTTGCGCGAGAACATCATGAGCCATTTCGATGAGCGGACAAGCCAAGAAGTTCAAAAAAGGATGTATCACCTAATGAAATCCCGCAACAACCCCATCGAACTCGACAGGAAATGAAACTGCGTTGGCTGCATATCATTTTGTTTTTGTTGTTAGGCAATGTCTTGTCGGCGCAAACGGTGCTCACGGGCACGGTGAAGGACACCGAAGGCGAGACCTTGCCCAATATCAAGGTGTTGGCCTACAAGGCAGGCGGCCGTGTCATCGTGGCCTACGCGGGAACGGACAACGACGGGCGCTACAGCCTTTCGGTCAACGCCGAAGCCGACAGCCTCGATGTGGCCACTTCTTCGCTCTTTTTCGATAAGCAGACCAAGCGCATCGCCAACCGCAGCCAGACGGTGGATTTCACGCTTCGCGAAGAGGTGCAGGAACTGAAAGGCGTCACCGTGCGCGCCCGCAGCATCGAACAGAAAGGCGACACGCTGGAATACATCGTAGGCTCCTTCGTGCAAAAGCAAGACAAGAGCATCGAAGACGTGCTGAAGCGGATGCCAGGCATCGAGGTGGCCGACGACGGTAAAATCACCTACCAAGGCCTGCCCATCCAGAAGTTCTACGTCGAAGGCATGGACCTGATGGGCGGGAGCTATGCCGCCGTCAGCAAGAACCTGCCGCACCAGTCGGTGTCGTCGGTCGAGGTGTACGAGAACCACCAGCCTATCAAGATGCTTGAAGATAAGGTCGAGTCAGAACAGGCCTCCATCAACATCAAGTTGGCCAAGGACGTGGCCCTCACCGGCACGGCCAAGGTGGGCATGGGCGCGTGGCCCTTCCTTTGGAACTTGAACCTCACGCCCATGCTCTTCTCCGGCAAGGTGCAGATGTTGGCCGCCTACCGCACCAACAACACGGGCGACGACCTGACGATGTACACACGGATGCTCACCATGCAGCAACTGCAAGGCGAGCGGCCAGCCAAGTTGGGCAACGAATTGGGCATCAAACAGGCCAGTATGCCGCTATTCAACACGAACCGTTATTTGGACAATCACACGCACCTTATTAATTTGAACACGCTGTTCCCCGTCAGCGAGAGCACCACCTTGCGCGTCAATCTCTATTACCTCAACGACTTGCGCAAACAGTCGGTCGGCCAAAGCAACACCATTTACCTTGCCGCCGACACCTTAGCCTACACCGAGCAAATCGACAACCGTCTGCGCGACAACCAACTTTTTGGCTCCATCACGCTCAACCGCAACGACAAGGCCTATTATTTGGACGACAAACTCAACTTTTCCAAGGCTTGGGACAACGCCTTTGGCCTCGACGTGAACAACGGCCTGCCCGTCAGCCAAACGCTGAAAACGCCCGCTTTGTCGGTCGACAACGACTTGCGCCTCATCATCCCCGTCGGGAAGCGCCTGTTGGACTTCACTTCCTACATCGGCTATGGGCAAACACCACATCGTCTTGAGGTGGAGCCAGGACAATTCGCCAACCTGCTCAACGACAGCATCCCATATTCCAAGACCACCCAACAACTCAATACCCGACAATACTTCGCCGACCATGCCGTCAGCGCCATCTTCACGGCGGGCCGGTTCACCATCCGTCCCAAGGCAGGCTTCCTTTTCGTGCAGCGGCACATCACCTCTCAACTGACTTTAAGCGACGGCGAAGCCGACTGGCAAAGCGCAATGACCGCCGATGCGCAAGTGCGGCGGCGCAACGTGAAGCCCTACCTCACCGCAGAGGTCGAATACAAGCGCAACCGCTTCAGTGCCGGCATGGACTTGCCTTTGGCCCTGCAATCCGTCGCGGTGCAGAGCGAGACCGACGCCGACCAGATGACGAAGTTGTTGTTCAGTCCAAGCCTTTGGAGCCGCCTGAAACTCGGCAACTTCTGGACCCTCAATGCCTCGGCCCGCTTGAGCCACAGCATCGAGAACTACGACACTTGGATGGACGGCTATCTCCTCACCGACTACCAGGACTTGGTGTTGCGCAAGGCACCGCTGTCGTTGTCGAGAACCGTTTCGGGCAGCCTCGGAGTGCAGTTCAAGGAACCGTTCATCTCGCTGAATGCCGACTTGCGCTATGGCCTCGGTCACACGCATAGCGAAAACATGTACCGCTACGAAGTAGGGGAGGGCGGCATCAGCACCCTGCAAGTCGTTTCGATGCCCAACAACCGTTTCTACCAAACCCTGAGCGGAAGCGTGAAGAAATATTTCTCGCCCATCCGCACCAGTATTGGGCTGAAAGGCAATCTGCTCGATTCGCGTGGCGTTTCGTTGGTCAATGGCGACCTGATGAACACGGAAGCCTTGTCTTACAGCCTATCTCCCTCGGTGATGTTCAAGGTGACGGATTGGCTCAATGTAGATTATTCGTTGAACTACAATAAATTGTATTCGTTCATCGACGACCAAAGACGCAGCGAAGTCACCTATTGGCGGCATTTCGGCAAGGCCTTCGCATTCCTGAAGCGCAACCAGACCGTGGGCCTTACGGCGGAATACTACCGTCACCAAGGGCAAAACTACCTGTTTGTGGATGCCAGCTACGAGTTTTCCATCAAGCAGCCCAAGCTCGACTTCGAGGTGCGCTGGAACAACATCTTCAACAGCAAGCGGTACGTTTCCTATTATTCGGGAGCCTTCTCGGTGCAGGAAACCATCTATACCCTCCGCCCGATGGAGGTTTTGGCTTCGGTGAGGTTCAGGTTCTGAACAGTCTCGCGTCCCGTGTCTCGCAGTCCCGCGTCAAAAAAAATCACTCAAAGTATTGTCAATAAGCAAAAATGTAGTACTTTTGCGGCCTCGTTCAATCATCCAAAGTCTGTCTTTCGGACGCGCTAACGCATTGATTTATGGGCGAACATGAATTAATGCACAAAAAAAGTTGGAGCGTAAGGAAGAAAGTTGTACTTTTGCACGCCCTAAAATAGGGTAGTGTCTTATAGAATTGGATAAACATTATTAAACACAAAATGAACTACTTAAGTTACAAGACAGTAAGCGTCAACAAAGAGAATGCCAACAAGAAGTGGTATGTGGTTGATGCCGAAGGACAAATCCTCGGCCGTTTGGCCAGCGAGGTTGCCATGATTCTGCGTGGCAAAAGGAAGGCATGCTTTACTCCCCACAGCGATTGTGGTGATAATGTCATCATCATCAATGCAGAGAAAGTCGTGCTGACAGGAAACAAACTGACCCAGAAGTACTACATGCGCTACACGGGCTATCCGGGTGGCCAACGTACCCGCACCGTGGCCGAGCAGCTGAAGCGCAAGCCCATCTTCGTCCTCGAACACGCCGTGCGCGGCATGCTCCCGAAGAACCGTCTTGGCGACGCCATCTTCAAGAACCTTTACGTCTACGAAGGTCCTGAACACAAGCACGAGGCACAACAGCCCCAAGAACTCAAAATCAACACTCATAAGCAATACAAGAATTAATCATGGAAGTTATCAACGCTTTAGGTAGAAGAAAGACTGCCGTGGCCCGTATCTACATGAAGGCCGGCAGTGGCAACATTACGGTGAACAAGCGCGACTACAAGGAGTACTTCCCGACGAGCATCCTCCACTATGTGGTTGAACAGCCTATGATGCTGACCGAGACCCTCGGCCAATACGACATCAAGGTCAACCTCGACGGTGGCGGCATCAACGGCCAGGCCGAGGCCCTGCGTCTCGCCATCAGCCGCGCCCTGTGCGAGATCAACCCCGAGTATCGTCCCACCCTGAAGGCCAAGGGCTTGATGCGCCGCGACCCGCGTATGGTCGAGCGTAAGAAACCCGGTCAGCCTGGTGCACGTAAGAAGTTCCAATTCAGCAAACGTTAAGCCCTCAGAAGCCGAGCGATTTTGTTTAGTATCCAAATTGCTGAGATTCTTATTGTTAAGACTACTCGGCGATTGTATTTAGCGAAAGTAAACATTAAAAAGAAAACAACACATGACACAAGTAACATTTGAAGAACTGTTGGATGCCGGTTGTCATTTCGGCCACCTCAAGAGAAAATGGAATCCGAACATGGCTCCTTATATTTTCATGGAGCGCAATGGCATCCACATCATCGACCTCTATAAGACACAAGCCAAGATGGACGAGGCTGCCAACGCCCTCTGCCAACTGGCCAAATCGGGCAAGCGCATCCTCTTCGTGGCCACCAAGAAGCAGGCCAAGGACGTGGTCGCCGAACTCGCCCAAAAAGTCAACATGCCTTACGTGACCGAGCGTTGGCCCGGCGGTATGCTGACCAACTTCGCCACCATCCGCAAGGCCGTCAAGAAGATGACGGGCATCGACAAGATGATGCAGAGCGACGCCTACAAGAGCCTCTCGAAGCGCGAGAAGCTGCAAATCGAACGCGAACGCGAGAAACTCGAGAAGAACCTCGGCTCCATCGCCGACCTGAGCCGTCTGCCTTCGGCCCTGTTCGTCGTCGACATCATGAAGGAACACATCGCCGTTGCTGAAGCCCGCAAGCTCAACATCCCGACCTTTGCCATCGTCGACACCAACACCAACCCCAACCTCATCGACTTCCCCATCCCGGCCAACGACGACGCCTCTAAGAGCATCGCCCTCATCGTCGGCAAGATGGTCGACGCCATCGAGGAAGGCATCACCGAGCGCAAGAACAACAAGGACCTCATCCAAGAAGAGGAAGAGGAAGAAGTTGACGAGATGCACGAAAGCAACGAGGAAGAGGAAAGCAGGGACGACCGCCGTCAGCGCAACAACCGCCGCCCTCGCCGCCCCGTCGCCAAGAACTAATTTAATCAAGAAAGGACACAACAATGAATATCACTGCCTCTCAAGTAAATGAACTGAGACAAATGACGGGTGCCGGCATGATGGACTGCAAGAAGGCCCTCGTCGAGACCGATGGCGACATCCAGGCCGCTATCGACATCCTCCGCAAGAAGGGTATGGCCAAGGCCGCCAAGCGCGCCGACCGTAACGCCAGCGAAGGCTGCGTGCTGTCGAAGGCCACTGAGGACCACAAGTATGCCGCCATCATCATGGTGAACTGCGAGACCGACTTCGTGGCCAACAACGCCGACTTCGTGAAGTTCACGAAGGACGTGCTCGACATGGCTGTCGCCAACCGCGTGAAGGACATCGAAGCCCTGAAAGCTATGGAACTTAATGGTCAGACCGTTGAGGCTTTGGTCGCCAACCAGAGCGCCGTCACCGGTGAGAAGACCGAATTGGGTGCCTTCAAGGTTTTGGAAGGCGCTTATGTGGCCAACTACAACCACCCTGGCAACCGCCTCGCCACCATCGTCGAGATGAACAAGGAGTTCAACGGCGTTGAGGAAGTGAGCCACGAGGTGTGCATGCATGTCGCCGCCATGAACCCGCTGTCGGTGAGCGAAGCCTCCATCCCGCAAGAGGTGAAGGACCGCGAGTTTGCCGTTGCCGTCGACAAGACCAAGGAAGAGCTTATCGGCAAGGAAGTTGAGAAAGCCCTCCGCAAGGCTGGCATCAACCCCAACCACGTCGACAGCGATGACCACATCGACTCGAACATCACCAAGGGTTACATCACCGCCGAGCAAGGCGCTCAGGCCCGCGAGATCAAGGCTACCGTTCCCGGAACCGTGAACCTCAACGAAGGCATGGTCCAAAACATCGCCAAAGGCCGTCTGAACAAGTTTTTCAAGGAGAGCTGCCTGCTCAACCAAGTCTCTTTAGTCGCCGACCCGAAGACCGTCGCCGAATACATCCAGGCTGCCGACAAGGATGCCACGGTGTGCAACTTCGTGCGTATCAAGTTGGGCGAATAAATCAGCCATCGTTTGTAGAGACGTTGCGCGCAACGTCTGTACCAAACCACATAAAAACGCATTCCAAGATTTTGGAGTGCGTTTTTTTTGTTGTTTTTTGGCTGTCAGACAAATTTTTATGCGTTACTATTCCGTTAATTGGCTGCAAAAATAGGAATAATTGCACTTCCGAAATGTTCTCGCCTATGTTGGTTATAGGCACCACGTTTTTCAAAAAAGTATCAGTTCGGCATCTAAAATTGATGCGAATTCAAAACAAATGGTCGATATGTACAAGAAAAGCGGTATTTTTGATGCGTTTCTTGAATAAAACAATTACTGCTAAAAACATACCGTCATGATTGAACTTTCCATCAAATTTATTCAACGGCTTACGGAGCGAACAAATCCTGCATTTCGATGAGTTTGTGAAAGAGAAATTGAAATAGTGTTTTTGGGAAAGGCTGTAATAAATCCTTTCGATGGTTGTCTAACATGATGAACGTTGCAACGGAAAACGCATTATGAACAACGACAAGGAACATCAGTTTGAACTCTTGGTGCGGCAACACAAGCGGACCATCTACACGGTGTGCTACATGTTCTCGCGCAACAAGGCCGAAATCGACGACCTGTTTCAGGAAATCCTCATCCGGCTTTGGAACGGCTTCGACAACTACGAGGGACGAAGCACCGCGCAGACTTGGATCTATCGCGTCGCGCTCAACACGGCCATCAACCAGGACAAGAAGGAACGCCGCCGCATTGAGACTGTGCCGCTGACCGTCGACATCGACCCCTACGAGGCCGACGACCCCAAGACGCAGCAAATCCGCGAACTCTACGACCGCATCTCGCGCCTCGACCTTATTGACCGAAGCCTCATCCTGCTTTGGCTCGAAGGCATCAGCTACGACGAAATCGGGGCCATCATCGGCATCACGCCCAACAATGTGGGGGTGAGGCTGGCGCGCATCAAGGAAAAATTGGTGAAAATGTCGAAAAACGAATGAAAGGGAATCATTATGGAAAACAACGAAAACAACAATCTGAACGAACTCGACCAACTGAAAGCGCAATACGAAACGCTGAAAGAGCAATTCGACCAACAGGAAATCGTCAATGACAGGCTGATGATGTCGTCCATCAAGCAGGGCACGGACTTCTACAGACGCAACCGGATGAGGAGCATTATAATGTGTCCGTTGGCTGCCATTTTTGGTCTATTAGGAATCAAATTGTGGTTTGGCAACAATCTTTCGTTAAGTCTGTTTTGGGTCGCATTTATGTTCACTTGCCTGGTCATTGAACTTGTTTTGACTCGCAAATTCCAGCGCAAAACATTGGAAAACGACGATTTGCTCGTTCTTTCCCACACCGCTCGAAGTTTCAAGAAACTCTTTTCCGTCTTTACCGTCCTGAATTATTCCACAGGACTCATTCTCGTTTGTGGCTTGTTAATGTCGTTGGTCGGCACAAACTATAATGGAGGGCCAATGATGTTGACATTTTTGGCAGTTGTTGTCGGAATGATAGTGTTGGGAATTAGTGAAGTCCGCTATAAGACAAGGCCTTGCGATGAGATTATCCGGCAGATTGAGGCTTTTGAGACAACGACAAATAAGGAAACAGGTCTCAATAAGAAACAACAGTGGTTCTGCGTTGCCATGCTTGTCGCATTCATCGGTCTCGACATTTGGGCATACACGATTGTCGGAACCTATCTGAAACTGCCGCCGATGTGGCGCACTGTGGAGTATGTACGGCCTGCTGACGACCATTCGACGGAAGGGAAACTTGCCATTTGGGAAGTCTTTGCCGATACGGTCGTCCCTGAAAAGGATGTCTCAGAATTGTTACAAATCTTAGATCCTGGTCGTTGCGTTCTTATGAGAGGGCAACAGCGGAAGGTGACAATAGAAGTGGGCAATGAAGCGATACATAGTTGGAGACAAGATGAAAACAATCCCAAGGGAGTGCAACTATATTTGCTGAAAAAAAACTCCCAAGAAGGTCCGGCCATCAGTTCGGCGATTTTGGGCGGCAAGCCCATAGTGCAAAGGGTGTATGTAACCAAGCCCTGCAAATACCCAAGCAATAGATCCGTTCCGATGATTGTGTGGCTGACACCAGAAGCATACCAACTTTGGCATGAATATACCAAACGCCTCACGGGTAAGAGAGGTGCGGTTTCAATCGATGGGGTAGTGGTGCAGGAGTGGAAAATCATGAGAAACCTTGACAAAGGATGTTTTTTCATCATGAGGGAATGGTCGTCAAAGGAGGAATTGGAGGCGTTTTGTGAACAATTGATTCGTCAGTAGAGACGTTGCGCGCAACGTCTCTACAAACGGTCAAGAAAAAAATCAATTATTTTCTTGACCAAATCAAAAAAATCCGTACTTTTGCAGTGTCTTAATAAACTAATGCAGTAAAACAAATTAAAATTCACATGAATAAGGTCGATAAAAATCTTTCAAACGGCAATATATATAAGGTGTCGCCGTTATCAAGGAAACTAACTCAAAACAATTCATTCATCGCAAAATCTACGATCATGAACAAGCGCATTTTCATGCTTCTGGCACTTGTCGGGTGCTTTATTATGCCAGCCTTGGCGCAAAACAAAATCACGGGAACCATCGTTGAGGAGGCCAACGGCAAGGGCATCCCCTTCGTCAACGTGGGACTGTTCAGGCAGGCCGACAGTGTCTTCGTGAGCGGCACAGCTGCCGACGACAAAGGCCGTTTCGAACTCATAGCGCCCAACGGCGACTACCGCTTGTCGGTCTCAGCCATTGGTTTCCAGACCTTTGAGCAGCTGCTGACCGTGAAAGGCAACCAAGACCTTGGCAAGCTGAAACTCTCTGAAGGCGCCACCAAACTTGATGAGGTGGTTGTCACCGAAAAACGTCCGCTCTTTGCCGTGGAAGGGGAGAAGACCATGTATAACGTGGCCGAAGACCCAAGCATCCAGACGGGAACGGCCTCAGATGCCTTGCAGAACGCGCCGGGCGTGGAGGTCGATGTGGAGGGCAACATCACCCTGCGCGGCACGTCGAGCGTGGAGGTGTGGATCAACGACAAGCCTTCGCACATGACCGCCGAAAACCTCAAGACCTACATCCAAACCATGCCCGCCAACAGCATCGATAGGGTAGAGGTCATCACCAACCCCTCGGCACGCTACGGCTCCAATGCCGACGGCATCATCAATATCGTGACCAACGCCAAAATCCAGAAGAATGAGTTCTTCAGCTTTGGCGTGAACGGCTCCACAAGGCCTTCTGTAACGCCTTGGATGTCATACGTTTGGTCGAACGACAAGTTGACGTTCAACGCCTATATCAACGGCGGCTATTCCATCTGGAAAGGCAACAGCTATAGTGACCAGTCGCTGTTTACGCAGGAACATCAATTGGCTAACCACGAAATCGACACTTCGACTTACAACAGCAAAGACTTCAATACGGGTGGCTACTTCAGTCTTGATTATGAAATAGATACGGCAAACAGCATCAATGTTTGGCTCAGCGGTTGGCCCAATTGGGGCAAAAACACCAACAGCATGTCGGTGTTCCGCGAAGAATTTATCCCCGACTCTTTGACGACTGATTTTGGCGAAAGCAGCAATGCTTGGAACCGCAACTACTTCGCCAACGGTGGCCTGTATTATCGCCACAAGTTCGACGACAAAGGCCACAACCTTTCGGTGAGCGTGAACGCGATGGGTTGGGGCGGCGGCAACGGCGGCACGATTACGAGGTCATTCACTCAACCTTACGAATACAAGAAGGTGATGCAACAAGTGAGCAACTACAGCTCGTTTGGTGCGGAAGGCGAAATCATCTACAACCGCCCCTATTCCGAAAACGGCGAGATTGCGGTGGGCTACACCGTGGGCATCGATCCTGAAAAACGATACCTTATCACAGACACCGTGACCAATCCCTACGGCGATGAGGACGCTTGGAATTGGGACAACGACGTTTATCGTTCCTACAAGGCCAACTTCAGCAAACTGAACAACGAGGCTTTCGTTACCGTGCAGCACAAGTTTGGCGGTTTCACGGTGAAGCCGGGCATCCGTTTCGTCAGCGAGTTGGTCAGCGGAGCTTATCCTGATTCATCGCAATACAATTTCAAGAAGCATTTCTTCAGTGTCCGTCCCTCGATACACTTATCGTATCGCACCAAGTCGATGCACAACTTCAAGTTGAGCTACACGCGCCGCATTGCCGCGCCCGAAGCGGAGCAATTGAGCGCCTTCCCGATGTATCACGAGGACAACTACAGCAGCGGCAATCCCGACTTGGAGCGTATTTATACCAACTCAATTGAAGCCGGCTGGACCAAATATTGGACAAGCTTCGGTTCGGTGGGCTTGTCGGCCTACTATCGCGGCAAGTCAAACGAAGTCAATACGATAACGATTTCTTCCGACAGCACTATGTATTGGCTTTATGGCCGTCCGGTGTCGTATAGCTATCCCGTCAATGTGGGCAAGAGCTACAGCACAGGCTTGGAGGCCAATGTGATGTATCGTCCGAATGGTTTCTTCAATGTGCGCTTCTATGCCAATTTGTACGACTCCTATTTGGAAACCGACTACAACGGCCAGCACTATGTGCAACCCGATATGTGGTCATACAGTTTCCGCCTCAACCTTTGGGCCAAGCTGTGGAACAAACTTGAGGTGACGGCTTCGGGCTATTATAGTTCGCCCACGCAGTCGCTGTTTAGCGAGCGTCACGCCCGCTATGGCATCAATGCCGGCCTTCGCGCCGACTTCTTCGACCGTAAGCTGTCGGTTTTCGTCAATGCCAACGATATTTTCAACTGGAACAGTTGGGGCCAGTCGAGCAGCAGCCCGTATGTGGTTTCCACTTCCAATTCGAAGTACAACAGCCGCAGTGTCTCGGTTGGCGTGACCTTCCGTTTCGGCAAGATGGAGCTTGAGCAACGTGCCCGCCAAGGTGCCGACGACTCGCAAGGTGCCCCGCAAGGCATGGGCGGGATGTAAGGTAAGGGCCTCTGAGCTTGTCGAAGGGCCGATCCCAATCAAGGGATCATCACCTTTTGTGTTAGCACCTTGCTTTGCGTCTTAAGGCGCAAAACATAAACACCAGGTGCCATCCCATCAGTAGAGACGTTGCGCGCAACGTCTGCGCAAACCTTGATTACACGCCCCGTCATATCAGCAATCTGTAGAGACGCGCCCTGGCACGTCTCTACGTCGTTTATGATGATGTTCCCGCCTGCATAGTATGCAAAGGTTCTTGAACCTGCCGAAAGGTCATTCTCTTCGATGTCGTAATGCGGGTCAAAAATCAATTGGAACCGAGAGGTGTAGTCGTTGTGATTGGCGCTGAAGGAATAATTGGGCGTTGTCAGCAGGTCGACGTTAGCTCCCGTGATGTTGTCGATTAAGTGTAGGTAGTTGAGATTCAAATCTTTGAGTTCGAAGTGAAATCTATAGTTGCCATCGGTCAGTGCCTTGAATCTGACGGGTTGCATATCGGTGCTGTCGATGCTGAGAATGCCCAGCTCGCGGCTTCCTACGGTGAAATAGACAATGGGCGAATCATTATAGATGATGCATTTGTCTAACTCGTCGTTTTCGTTGAAGCTCAGAAGAGCTTGGTCCAACACCTTGTCGGGCGCGTCAGGATTGGCTACGCTAATTTCTATATATCCCTGATTCACAGAGGAAACAGGAGCTTCGTGGGTGAGGGTAACGACTTGTCCTTCCTCCTTGGTCATCACGATGGCGCCTGCGCAAGGCGCGATGGGAGTCGACGACGACATGGCGACGGGCAAAAGCGAGTTGCTGTTTTCATTGAGGATGTAGTAGCTTCTGTCGACGAATGCATTGCAGGGGAACGGATTGCCTACCATGTTGCAGCCAGAGAGGATGTTGGTCGTGGCATGGTACGAAAGGTTGATCTCGGCTGGAGCCGAAACGTTTCTTATAGGGCCTTCAAATATCAAAGTAGTATCTAATGCGTTGGCGTACAGATAGCTAAATTCGCTTTTGAGCACAAATGCAGTCTCTTTGAAGTTAATCCAATCTTGATGTTCCTCGTCGAAGGCATACAAGGAAAAGCCAGTCTCGGGTTCGGTGAGGAAACCGTTTTCTATGGATGGAGTGACATCCTCCATGACTGGCGAGGCGATGAGGTTCCAGAGGTTGTGGTCTTCATTGTAGGCGGCTATCTTCTTCAGAATCTTGGCATTAAGACTGCCTTCGTGATACAATAGCTGTGCTCCATCCTCTAAGATGATGTCGCCGCCATGGCTCCAGGTGAAGTTCGCGCTGACTGAGAGCCTTTTCCCGGCTTGTACGGTGAGGCTGCAAGTCGTGGCATCGAGAATTGAGGCGATGGCCACGTCCTCATCGACGAGGACGTCAGAATTGATGGTCACGTTCTCGCTCTGCTCGGTGGGCTTCAGTCCGTCGAGCCAGTTGTCGGCGTTCGACCAAAGACGGTCGCCTGTTGACCCTAAAAAAGTCTGCGCTTGGGCAAATGTCATCCCCAAAAGGAGCGACACGGAAATGAAAAGAACACGGTTGAAAGTGTAAAAACTGCTTTTTTTCATCGTATTTTTGTTGTTGTTTTGATCGTTTTTGAAGCCCCAAAATTAGGAAAAAACACCCAAACAGACTTCGAATAATCTTTTTTTGGCCACAAAAAATGTCGAAATTCACCCCAAATGGCCGATTTTCGCCACATTTTGCCCAGATTCGGCACATTTTTGAAATGATTGAGCGCGATGGAGTACTTTTGCTACGTTTTTTAGAAGCAATCGAAAACGAGTTTTATTTTAATCGAAAACGTATATGAAAGTTATCGGAACAGGAAGCGCACTGCCCGCCCTCAGAGTGACCAATGACGACTTGGCCAAGTTTTTGGACACAAGCGACGAGTGGATCACGACTCGCACGGGCATACAAGCGCGACACTTATTGTCTACTGAAGATTTATACGACATTGCCGTTGATGCCGCCGTCAAGGCCATCAAGGCTTCGGGCTTGCGTCCCGACCAAATAGATTTCCTCCTGGTTTCCAACGTAGCCAATCGCCACGTCACTCCTGGACTGAGTTGCATCGTGCAGAAGCGCATCGGACTCACCTGCGCAGGCCTCGACATCAACGTGGCTTGCGCCGGATTCGTCAACGCACTGATGTTGGCCGACGGCATGATGAAAGCCGGTCACGCCAAGAACATCCTCATCCTTTGCGCCGAGGAACCCACCAAATACTGCAACTGGAAGGAACGCGACTGCAGCGTCCTTTTCGGTGATGGCGCAGGTGCTGTGGTCCTCACGGAAGGTAATGCCTTCAAGGACGTGAAGCTCACCATGATCAGCGACCGCGATGTGTTGTATTATGAAAGAGGTATGGAGACCACTCCTTTTGAGAAGGAATACATCAAAGGCCAACCGCTCGTGATGAAGGGCAAGGAATTGTTCCGCACAGCTGTCTCAGAGTCGGCGAAGGACATCAATGCTTTGCTGAAACGCAACGGTTTGCAGCATGACGACATCGACTGGTTCATGCTCCACCAAGCCAACAAGCGCATCATTGAGGGCATCCGTCACATCGTGGGCGGCCCCGAAGAGAAGTATCCCACCGTCATCCAGAAATATGGCAACACCTCGTCGGCCAGCATCCCGATCATGCTCGACGAAATGATTGCCGATGGCAAAGTCAAGGCTGGACAGAAGATTGTTATGAGTGCCTTTGGCGCGGGATTCGTCTCCGCCGCCTGCCTTTGGGAATGGGAGTTTTAATTGACTTGCTTTGCGTCATTGCGAGGAGGTACGACGAAGCAATCCAGAAAACTATGGATTGCCACGCTTCGCTCGCAATGACGACACGCGCAAAAAACCAACAAAATAACGAAAAAACACAGAATACGATATGGAAAACAGAAGAGTAGTAATCACTGGTATGGGTGCCGTTTCGCCGATTGGCAACGACCTGCCCACGATATGGAAAAACCTGATGGACGGCTATTGCGGCATTGCCCCCATCACATCTTTTGACACCACGGACCTCCCCGTGAAAATCGCCGCCGAACTTAAGGACTTCGATGCCGAGGCTTCGGGCGTCGACAAGGGCTTTGTCAAGCGCAACGACCGTTTCGCCATCTATGCCATGGCCGCTGCCTATCAAGCCATGAAGGACAACGAAGACCTGCAAATGGATCCCAGTCGTTTGGGCGTTTACGTAGGCTCAGGCATTGGCGGATTCGACACCATCTTGCGCGAAGTCAAGAAGTTCTACGACGAAGGCCCGCGTTGGATCTCGCCTTTGATGATTCCCACCATGATTGGCAACATGGCTTCGGGCAGCGTGGCCATCCGCTACAATGCCCAAGGACCTTGCGTGCCCATCGTGACGGCTTGCGCCACGGGCACCCACTCGATTGGCGAGGCCTATCGCGCCATCAAGCACGGCTATGCCGATGCCATCATCGCGGGTGGTACAGAGGCTGGCATCAATCCTGTTGCCATCGCCGGTTTCGCCAACTGCAAGGCTTTGACCAAGTCGGAAGACCCGCTGAGAGCATCGTTGCCGTTCAATAAGAATCGTGCAGGTTTCGTCATCGCTGAAGGCTCAGGCATTGTCCTCCTCGAAGAATACGAACACGCCAAGGCCCGTGGCGCAAAGATTTATGCCGAGCTTTGTGGCTATGGCAATTCGTGCGACGCCTACCACAACACCGCTCCGCGTCCCGATGGAACAACGCAGAGCTTAGCCATCAAACAGGCTCTGGACGAAGCCGGCTATAAGGCTGGTGAGTCCTTGTATATCAATGCCCACGGCACAGGTACGCCAATGAACGACAGCGGCGAGACCAAGGCAATCAAGATTGCGATGGGCGAGGAGGAAGCCCGCAAGGCACACATCAGCTCCACGAAGTCGGAGATGGGTCATGCCCTCGGTGCCGCTGGTGCCATCGAACTCATCATCAGCGTGATGACCTTGAACAACGGTATCATTCCGCCCACCATCGGTTTGGACGAACCTGACCCCGAATGCGACCTGAACTATACGCCTAACACGCCCGTCGAGACCAATGTCGACATCGCCATCTCCAATTCCTTGGGCTTTGGTGGACATAACGCTTGCTTGGCAATCAGAAAAATATAATAATGCCTCTGGCTCTTGGCTACTTGCCACTGGCAGCTCCTGCAAAAGGGGAGACTGCCAGAAGCCTCGAATTTTGAATCTTAAATCTGAAATTTTAAATCTAAATATATGAACAGAGACGAAATCAAACAGTATCTCCCGCACCGCGAGCCCATGCTCTTGGTCGACGAGATGACCCTCGACGAAAACCATGTGGCCCATTCCAAGTACCACGTGACGGGCGAGGAGTTCTTCCTGCAAGGCCATTTCCCGGGCGAACCCGTCGTGCCGGGTGTCATCCTTTGCGAAATCATGGCCCAGTCGTGCGCCCTGCTGATGAAGGACGACCTCATCGGCAAGCTGACTTTCTACACCGGCATCGACAAGGTGCGCTTCAAGAACAGCGTGAAGCCTGGCGACACCGTAGAGGTGGAAGCCACGCTGACCTACCATCGTGCCAACATCTACATCTGCTCGGCAGTGCTCAGCGTTGGCGGCAAGATGTGCGTCAAAGGCGACCTCTCGTTTGCCTTGTTGCCCGACACCCGCGCAAAACAATGAATCTTAAATCTTTAAATCTTGAATTTTAAATCTTAAATCTTAAATCACAAGATTATGGCCACAATTCAAGACAAGGCAAGGGCATTGATTGCTTCCAAGCTGAAAATCAGCGAGAACGAGATTACGCCCGAGAAAAACTTCTTCAACGATCTGGGCGCCGATTCGCTCGACTTCGTGGAGCTTTCCATGCTTCTTGAGCGCGAGTTCAACGTGAAGTTCACCGAAGCCGACACCGCCAATGTGAAGACTGTCGGCGACTTGTTTGAACTGATTGAGAAACACATAAAGTAATGATCTTTAAATCTTTGAATCTTTAAATCTTAAATCTGACAATGGGACTTTTGGAAAATAAAGTGGCTCTGATTACGGGAGCCGGTCGTGGCATTGGCAAGGCCATCGCCATGCGTTTTGCACAAGAAGGCTGCAAGATTGCCTTCACCGACATTGCCCTGAACGATGTCGTTTTGGAAACCGAAAAGGAACTGAAGGCCTTAGGCGTTGAGGCCAAGGCTTACGCCTCAAATGCTGCCAATTTTGCTGAGACACAGCAGGTTGTTGACGAAATCGTGAAGGACTTTGGCCGCATCGACATTCTCGTCAACAATGCGGGCATCACCAAGGATACCGCGCTGAAGCGCATGACCGAAGAGATGTGGGATGCCGTCATCAACGTGAACCTCAAGTCGGTGTTCAACTTCACCAAGGCGGTGCAACCCGTCATGTGGAAGCAGGCTGGTGGCAGTGTCATCAACATGAGTTCGGTGGTGGGCGTTTCGGGCAATGCCAACCAATGCAACTACAGCGCTTCGAAAGCCGGTATCATCGGCTTCACGAAGAGCGCGGCCAAGGAGATGGGTGTGCGCAACATCCGCCACAACGCCATCGCCCCTGGCTTCATCATCACCGCCATGACGGATGCCCTCCCCGAGGATGTCCGCAAGGCTTGGGAGCAACAGATTCCGCTGCGTCGTGGCGGCACGCCTGAAGATGTGGCCAACGTGGCCCTCTTCCTCGCCAGCGACCTGTCGTCATACGTGACGGGTCAGGTGATCCACTGCTGCGGCGGAATGAATTGCTAAAGAAACTGATTTTGAAAACGATAGCAGAAAGAAAGCCTCGTCCGATTGGATGGGGCTTTTCTGTTTATTTCTTATTAAACGCCTCCAAAACCCGAGCCGAATAAGTCTTTGAAACCGGCACCGACTCCAGCCCCTCGCGCTCGAAGTCGATGACGAAACCGTCCGTCTCGTTGTGGAGCACGCTCACCTTATTAATATTGACCATATAGGAACGGTGGCAGCGCATCAACGAGCTGGAATCCACGCTGTTGTCCTCGATGGTTTTCATCTTGCAGCGCAGCATGTAGCTGGCGATGGCGCCGCTGCGTTGGTAGAACACGTTGATGTAGTTGTCCTCGGCCTTGATGTAATACAGGTTGTCGAGCTTGACGCTCAGCTTCAGGTTGCCGTTGTTGTCCATCAGGTTGATGATCTCGGTGTGTTCGGGCATCACTTCGTTGTCCGATTCCACGAGGTCGCTCTTGGTGAGCATCAGGCGTTGTTGGGTGTCCTTGAGGAGCATCACTAAGTCGACGATGCTGTAGGGCACGGCCAAGGCAATGAAGGTGATGAGCAGACTCTTGGCGAAAATGTAGGCAAAGCTGTAGTCGGTAGCTTGGATTTGGAAATAGGAGATGCAACTATGGTAGGTGGCAATCAGGATGATTTCCAAGAGCAACCAAAGGATGTAGAGCCACATCGGGAAATGTCGTAACTTCTTGACGGCGAAGGTCATCAGCACGCGGCTGCAAGCAAGGAAGAAGGTACCCGTGCCGACAAAAGCCACCGTGTTGAGGAAGTGGCTGTGGGTGCCGAGTTGGAACCACGAGGTGTCGGAGAAGGGCGTGTAGGCGGTCAGAAACACCAAAGCGAACAGTGTGGAGATAATCACATTGAGCGACTGCCCGACGGGTTCTGTCAGGCATTCAGGCGTTTGCGTTATCAGTCGTTTTGGAAATTTCATCGCTTCTTTCTTCAAAATTTGCGGCAAAATTAGAAAAAAATGCTTAATTTTGCGCCAAAATAACGATGCTATGGAAAAAAGGACACGCACTTCGATGTGTTGAAGAAGCTATCGTTTCCAAAGATAATGGTGGTGAAACTGAAGGCCTTCTTGAATTTTTTAAATAAGAGGGACTAAACTTTTCTCAACTTTCCTGCTTTCCAAAAATACTATTTTTAACGTGTTCATAATCTGTTAGTTGATATTTTTCTTTTCAAAAAGAGTCAACAAAGCATGGAAATATGAAATAAATTTCTATTTTTGCGGTCTGGTACTCTTAATAATTGGAAATCAAGAAAAAATGATGATAGCATGAGTTGGCATAAACTAATCATTGACGTGGACTATCAGCCAGCCGACCCTGGCTGTAGTAGTCATTATTGCGAACGAACCGAGCACTTGCTGAAAGACCTTAAGGTGGGTCAGGGCGTTGGCTATAACGACCCTTCCGGTATCTTGCCTTCCATCACGTTGGTCGGCATTGACGAGAAGGGTGTTACTTTGCAGGCGGGTGGAACGACGGTGCGCCTGCCGGACTTCTGGGGCAGCCATTTCGCAAAGTTGGCCGAGGCTGGCCGCGACTACACCAACTTCCAGCTCTGGGCCGGTGTGGTTGAGGCTATCGACATCACCCACGACCTCAAGTTCCTTCGTCGTTTCGGCAAAACCAGTAGCATATTGGGCCTTACCCCTGCCGACATTGAGGTGCTGAGCGGCTCCGACGACCCCTACGCCATGTACGGCTACGCCAGCTGGCTTGCCACAAACAACCGCAACAGCGACGACATCAACAAGGCTTTCGGCCTTTATGCCAAGGCTGCCGAAGGTGGTTGCGCCGACGCACTGATGGGTGAGTCGTTGCTGTGGAGTTATGGCATCGGTGGCCTTGTCGACTCGCAAATAGCCGCCGAACTGCGCGACGAAGCCGTCGCAAAAGGCAGCGAGTTCGCCGCAATGTGCCAGGCCCGCAACCGTATCGCGGGCTTCAACGCCAACAAGGAACCCGAAAAAGTGCTTGAAGAGATAAAACAGCGTATGACTACTGATGCCGACTTCAATCCAAACTGGTACAGCATCATGGCCTATGCCTACGAGACCTTGAACGACATCGAAAACGCCAAACGGATGTACAACGAAGCCATTGAACAAGGCGAGGAAAGGGCTTATTTCTTTCTCGCCTACATCTACAGGAACGAAGGCGATGAGGAAACCTATCGCAAGCTGATGCTCGAAGGCATCGAGCGCGGCTGCGCCCTGTGTTGCATCCTCGATGCCGACATGGAAGAGGAAGGGTTTTATGGGTTGAGCCTTAACAAACAGACGCAAACGAGGCGCGAGATAACCAAGCGGCTGAAACAAGGCATCGAGTTGGGCGAAGGGCTTTGCGCCTACTACCTCGCAATCAACCACTATCACGGAGACCTCGGCTTCAAGCGCGACATCGGCAAGGCCTTCAAATATGCCAACGAAGGCTACCGCCTCGGCGATTCGTCGGCTTGCAACCTTATCGTCGACATGCAGGATGACGAAACGCCAAAAGACTTCAAGCTCGACGACAAACAGATGGCCTTCATGCGCCTCGAAGCCTTGCGCTTTGGCGATGACGACCAACTGGCAAAAGTGGTGAAAGCCTACAACGAAGGTCTCTATCCCCAAGAAGCCATTCAGGAAGAGATTCGGCGCGAATGGCTGCCCAAATACATCAAGCCGTTGCCCAAACTCGTGAAGGACGAGATGGAGCCTACGGTGCTCGTCATCCATCCTGACGGCTATGCCGAATACTTGGAAGCCGACATTTCAAAGTTCAGTTTCATGGATCCTTTCAAGGAGATCGGGGAGCTGATTGACGCCGCCGACACGCGCAACGTGACGGTTGCCCAACCGTTGCGCGACATCACCGAGGCCGTGGATTTGGAAGAAGGACAAAGTGTGGCCATGTTCTACGACATCGATGCCGAGAAGAAAGGGCTGAAAGTCAACCCGGTGGCAACAAAGCTGAACGGTGGCGAGGAAGTGCGTGGTGCGGTGGTCATCGCCCTCGAAGGCGATTTCGTGCCGATGGATTGCAACGACAGCGGCTATCGGCCTGTTTACAGTTTCACTTTTTATGACGACATCACAGCCGTGTTCGATGAGATCTACGACCTCGTGGGCGGCCAACTCTACACCGACGACGACCTCGAAGACGACGACGGACGCTATGATCCATACGCTTAAACATTTGCAACACAATTACCTACATATATGAATAACAACATCAACCTGACCGACTTGGACCTGATGGCCATGTTTCGCGTGGCGCAAGAGATAGCCCACGCCGACGGCGACATCACCCCAATCGAAGGGGAAATCTTCATTAAATACGCCGCACCGCTCGGCATGAGTCAAGGCCGCATGGATCGTTTCATCAACTCCGCCACGAGGATGGACCTGGAAGACGCCTACGAAACGCTCAAGGAATTGGAACCCGAGCTGAAACAATACGCCTCGAATTTCTTCGCTGAAGTCGCCTTGGCCGATGGCGACGTGAGCGATGAGGAGAACGATATCTATGCCGACGTCATGGAAATCTGTGACTTGCCTTTCACCACCATCGGGCAGGATAGCGACACCGACACCGCCACGGAATCAAAATACAGCAAGCGCGAACTTTGCGCCATCCAAAAGGCATTCATCAATGTTTGGAACGGGAACAATGCAGGCAAAGCGGTGAAATCGGATTTCTGGGAACGTTACGATGTTTTCGGTAGCAGTGTCTCAACCGCCGCAATAGATGAGGCCGAGGCCGAGTCGGCGCTTTATGCCATGAGCGACGAGAAAAAGGGAGAAGTCTCGAAGATGCTCCTCGAAGTCATTCTGGCCAAAGACCCTGACGACGAGGTTTTTTGCGATGCCGAAAACATAGAGCATTATTACGACCTCGTGGTGAGGACAGGGTTGCCCGACCTGCTGACCGACCATGTGCTGGACTACAAAAACGAAGAAGATGAAGATGACTACGGCGAGACTCCCAAAGGTTTGAGCTTCACCTTACAAGACCTCTATGCCGTTTGGAGCATCGTGAATCCGAATTTCTCCTATTGCGCCCTATCGTATCCCATCGATATTTTCTTTAACGATTTTTGTGTAGATGGTGATTTCCTCTCTAAATTGCATGAAGACAACTATTTGAAGGATTTTGGCTTCTATGGAATATCGCGTCTTGGGACAAGCGAAAGAGATCATATCTCAACAATCATGGCCGAAACCATTTCAGTCAACTTGGATGATGAAGACATCGGCGTTCTTTTGGGCCAGTACAAGAGCTTGGTTGACGACTATGGCCTCCCCGACAGCCTTGGCGATTTCCTCGACGGGCATGGCATTTCGGAGTACCGCACCGACAAGCAAGCCATCATCCGAAAAGTCGAGATTGAGCCAGACCTTTTCGTTGACGGCCTGAGCCAGACGAAGATCAAGGTGACGGTCAACATTAAAGGCTGCAAGGATGGCGAGTTGCGCCTCATAGCGAGCGTCTATCATGCCGACGACGACTCGCCGGTGCCTGATCCCGATTTTATGCACTACGGAAACTATAGTTGGGATTATGATGACGTGGATGTCCTTAGTAAATGGATGACTTTGGAACCTTCCTACGACGACTCGATCTTCGAGGACCTGGAGATGTTCCTTCCGAATGACTTCTTGCCCGCCGATAGGGACTATTATATAAAGGTGTTCGTTTTTGACATTGATGAACAGGTTTTCATCAGCTATCCTTCGCATACCCAAGGCTATCGTTTCAAGGCCACGAAGAACGAATACGACCCCGATGTGATAACGATAGAGCCCACTTACATCGTCGTGAGCTATTACGAGAAAGACAGGAAGAAAATCCCCGGCGACTATCGTGACTACCGCCCATGCACGATAAGTTTTGAGCAGATTGGGCTTTTATCCAGCTACGACGACTTGAAGAAGAAACTTGGTGCTGAACAACTATTGTCGCAAAATGACACCCCAAAACTTGACCAAATCTCGGAAAAGCTCCATCTGGAGTTGCCAGGAGTGGACAACGAGCTGAAGCTGTGCATCTCGTATGACGGGCAAGGAGCGCACGGCTACAACAAATTGAGGGATTTGGCAGGACTAAACATTAGCAACGACACCTTTTACGAGACTTTGGTGGTGTGTTTGCAAAACAAGGGGAACGATGGGACGGTTTACGGCTTCAAGTATGTAAGCCAGCTGCGCGAGGTGCTGAAAGCCTTGGACGCCGCCGTCTATGGATTGGCCTACAACGGGCCGGTTTACGACCAACCCGCCCTCGCTGAATCATACAAGAGGAAGTTTTGGCAGCAGGTGGAGACGGAAATCGGCAAACTGAATTACGAGTTTGTAAAGCTCTCCGAAAGGGCAAGAGCGATCACTCCGAAAAGCGAGAACGTCAAGGGTGCTTACCATGTGGTTCTCAAGTCGGCGGGAGCCAAGAAATTGGTGGTCATCAAGTTGATACAGGAAATCCTGCGCTGCGACCTGAATAAAGCCAAGCATTTGGCCGATACTGCCCTGGAAACGGTAAAAGCCTGCGAAAACGAGGACGAAGCATACGCTCTCAAGGCCAAGCTGGAAGCGGCCGGAGCAGAGGCTGAGGTGATATTTTACCATTACATAGATGATTAAACAAAAAACGACCTACCATGAACGACAACAAACCCATCTATCGAGGCGGCTGGCAGTTTGGCGACACCATCCGTCAGGAATTGGCCGGACCCATCGGTGAAGGCGAGGTGACCTATCCCAACGGCGACCACTTCAAGGGCTATTTCCATCTGAGCTATGCCAGCATCAACGGTCCGGCCTATGCCGCCGAAGGCCGCTATGATTTTGCCGACGGCTCGTTTATCGAGAAGGCATGGATCAACACGAGTTCTGACCAAACCATCTTCGACTTGCATGGCGTGTTCCGCATCCATCATCCGCAAGGCCACGAATCGATTGCCATGTTCTTTAGGAACAGGAAGATTGGATTTGAATTGGTTCTCACTGAAAAGCCTTCTGCCATCGAATGGTACGCCGGCGAGCGGCAGCGCGAAGCGGAGGTGCAGTCGTACGACATCTCCGAGCCTGACACGGACTGCCTGACGCTCACCCTTACGCTCATGGACGGCACGCGCATCGAGCAGCGGGGCGGACGCTACACCTCCAACGACTACAATAACCACATTTACGAGCCACACACCGACATCACCGTCTGGCTCCCCAACGGCGACAGCATCGACATGTGGAACTGGGGCCTGAAGTCGTTGAAGCCTTACGACGGCTACCTCACCATGCATTGCGCCGCGACGCAGAGATTTCGTGAAGAGCATTGGGAAAACGGCAACCTCACGAAAGCCGAAGATTGGAAACGCGACTCTCGCGCCGCCAAGTACTTGACACTTCCTGAGCCTTTTGGCAAAGGCGAGAATAGGGCATTGGTATGGCAGGACGGGTACATTGTATATGTCAGTGGTGATTGGGTCTATGACGGTGAGGTGGAAAATGACAGACCCGAAGGTCACGGTGTCCTCACGAGTGATTCTTTCTGCACCGAAGGACAACGTTACGAGGGTGAGTTCCACGAAGGGTTGGCGCATGGACAGGGGGTGTTCGAGAACTCCAAAGCCGGTATTCGTCAGGAAGGCACATTCGTGAAGGGTCTCTATCAGGAACCCAATGCCGTCGATGGGCCGGTCGTGCTTCATGCGCGGCACGGACATTCGTCGTGGTCGATCAGCAGCCAAGGCGGGTGGAAACACGAGGAAAAAGATTTTGAGGCAAAGTTGGACAGGCTGCCCTTCAGCGGGTTTGGCGACATCAAAATAGCCCGTATCGAGAAGGACTGCGTCACGCTGACCGATTACTACGGCAACGTGAAGACGCTGCGCCCCGGCGAAACCGTCCGCTACACCGCCGAGATAGAAGGCCGCGAGTGGAGCGACGGCTGCGTCTATGACGGCGATGACTATTCGCTTGAACTGACTTGGAAAGATGTAACAAACAATAATCAATGTACTATGGAAACAACATTTGAAATCACCCACGACCGCGAGTTCTTGCAACACTTCCTCACCCGTTGGCGCACGCTGAGCATTTCGCCCGAGATGGTGGAACGCCTGAAAAACAGCGACGACTACTATGCCTGCTATGGCTACGGACGATGGCTCTATTACGCCAACCCCGACGGCAACTCGTTGAAGGAAGCGGAAGAAAAACTGCTCCTTGCCGCCAACTACGGCTTTGTGGCCGACGCCTTTGCGGCTTTGGCAGAGATGCACTTCTACGGGGCAGTGACAGAAGACAAAGCCGACTATCAGCAATCTGCCTTCCTGATGTACAAGGCAGCACATGAAAAGAGCGAATTGGCTCAGTATCTGGAGCTTTACAGCCTCATTTATGGCGAACTGGGATTCAAGGAAGACCCTGAGGAGGTTGTCGACATACTGAAAACTCACTTGGAGAAACACCCCGACAGCGACCCCATCTACTGGGACCTGTTAGGTCTGGCCGTAGCCCAAACCGACAAGAACGAAGCGGTGAAGTATTACAAGAAGTCAATAGAAAGGGGCAACTCGGAAAGCTATTATTCTCTTGCCAAATACTATTATGACAAAGGCGACAAGACGCTTTCACGCCAGATTGCCGAAGAAGGCATGGCAAAGGGTGCTGTGAACTGCCACAGGGCCTTGGCGTCATTCATGACACAAGACGATTTTGCGGCATTGCCAGAAGAGCAACAAAAGGAACTTCACGAAGCGTTTGACCATGGCCTTCGCTACGCCATCGAACACTGCGACCGTTACGCCTGCTATGTATTGGCTATCAGCATATTTAATGGAGAAAGGGGCTACGAAACCGACACCGCCGAGGCGATACGCGTTGCCAAGCGCGGCTGCGAGTTGGGCGACAGCCAAAGCTTCGATTTGCTCGCACAAATACAAGGAATAGCCGACGACATTCCCGACGAGCTGCGCCTCGGCCAAAAAGAAACAGTCATGCTGTACTTGCAGGCATTGCGCCGCAACAACATCACTGAGTGGGCACTTGAAAAGGTGGCGCGTGGCTATGCTGCAAAGCTTATGCCTGAGTACGATGAGGAGATAGAGAAACTATGGCTACAAGAATACTACGATCGACGCACGGCTAATGACGAAAACCCCGACACCACGGGCGTGCTTAAGGTTTACCCGCAAGGGTTCTTCTATGCTACCGAGGTGGAGCCGGAGACCTTCGACACGCTTGCCGACCTCGCCACACTCATCGATGCCGACGGCATCGACCTTGTGCACTATTCCGAAGCACTGAACCGCATGAGCAAAGTGCTGTGCCGTGGCGCACACGCTGGTAACCATATCGTCATGGCCGTCGACCGCGACGGTTACGCCAAGGACCTGCCCGACAACATGCCAGCCACCATCCTCTACGGACATGCCATGGAAATACGCGGCACGGTGATGTTTATGCTCGAAGACGAGAAATACAACCTGAAACCTATCAAAGGCGTTATGTTCTTCGACATGTGCATCAAGATGCTCAATGCAGCCACGGGCGGACTGACGCGCTTCCCCACCGATGAAGAACTGAACGCCGTCATGGGTCCAACGGATGACGATGCCTTCGAGGAATACGACGACCCGTCCTTCCTTGAAGACGATGATGAGCTTTTGGAGCAAGAAGAAGAGCAAGAAGAAACGACACCTGTGGAAGACGACGAGGACGCCGAGCCAAGGAACCTTACCGTGAAGATTGCCGACATCAAAGAAGCCATCGGGCAATGCAACCTTTGCCGCGACACCATCACGGCGCTGCTCCCCAACGAACCCGACTATTGGTTCAGAAGCACCGATGAGTTGATGTATCCCATCAAGGATGCCGTGGAGAAAAACATAAAGCGTCATGGCGGCTACATGATTGACGAATGGCGGTTTGTCGACAGTCGGCAAGTGCCTACCGACATCCGCTCGCGTGTCAGGTTCAAGTTGGAGGGTGATGAGGAGGATTAGATTAAATTATTGTAAACCAATTAAGTAAAAAACAATGGAAAACACTGAAAATAGCGAACAACTGGTTGAGACCATCCTTGCCAACGTGGAGGTGATGCGCAAGAACGCCGAGGAGATGCGGATTTGGAAGAACTTGCCCTTGGCAAAGGAGACCTTTGAACTCATCAAGCAGGTGGGCGATGACGAGGGACCATTAGGCCGTGCCATGGGCTGCGAGAAGGTGGTGGAAAAGCTCTCGGAATATGACGCGCCACGCTTCACGCTCGAAATGCTTCGTTATGAGTTGGAGCAACTGCAAAAGTCGGAGGAGAAGTCGGACGACCTCACCGAAGAGGATGTCAAAGACCACATCGCCGAGTTGGAGCGCTTCATCGACGTGGAGCATGTCAGCTACAAGGAATACAAGGAGAAAAACCCGCACCGCCATTTGGAGTTCGACGAGATAGAGCGCACTCCGCTTTGGGAGGAAATCAACCAGGAAATCGAGGCAGAGACCGATGCGTTGTTAGGCGACGAGCCGCGCGGCATGGGCTTCTGCTTTGGCTATTGGAGCGCAAAACGCGGTGTGCTCGCCAAACGTGGCATCGAGTGGCGCGACCCGCAACAGATGAACCCAAGAGTGATGTTCGACTAAAAAAAGCAAGCCATGGAAACTAATGAGAGAGAGCAAGTTCGTGTGCGGGCCGACGAGCAAATGCAAGAGGCCGTAAAGCCCAATGCCAATGTCAACGTCAATGGGAATGTTGGTTCGGGAAACTGTCCATATTGTGGCGCAACGGTTGAGGCCGATTACGAGATTTGTCCCGCGTGTGGCCATAAGCTCGTGGAATACTGCACCTTTTGTGGCGCAAACATGCTGCCCACCGACATCGACTGCCCCGAGTGCGGAATGCCCTCCGATGGCATCACTTGCCCCGACTGCGGTACGCTTAATTTCAGGAGTTTCTGTCGCAAGTGCGACCGTCCACTCTCGCGTGCCGCTCGCAAGGCTGTCGAGAAGGCCAAGGCCGACCCCAAAGTGCAGGAAGCCGTTAGTATCTTGGTCAAGATGGCAGAACTCGAAGCCGAGATGCAAAACGCCGAAAACGACGATGATGAAGGTGTCACCGATGACACCCCACACGAGCCTACAGAGAAAGAACTGCGCCTGCGCGAACTGATGAGCAAGGTGGGCTTCAAGCCCGCCGAAAAACCCAAGGCGCAACCCAAGCAAAGCAGTTCGCGAAGCCGCGAGGAGATACAGGCCGAATACCAACGCATGGTGGAAGAAGCCAACAAGGTGCTGGAATCGATGGTGCCTCCGGCGGGAAGCACGCCGCAAGAGCAACGCAACTATTCCACCGCCCGCAAAATTGCCGTCATGGAGACCTACAAAGAAAAAGAAATGGTTACACGCACAGTCAAAGAAGATAGACTGGGCTGGATATGCAACAAGTGCCAGATTTTTCATAGAGGTCCGCAGGAATGTGGCGTGAGGCAATACGGCGGTCATTGGGTCACTAGGACAATCGATGTCGTGCAAACGAGTTTGGAGGAAGTGGAAAAACAGAGGAAAGTGTATAAGAGGATTGATTAGGACGCTGGACAAAAAAAGAAACATAACAAATACAATAGCAAGCATGGAAGGCAACAACAACAAACCAAAGATGTCGCTGAAAGACCTCGCATCGCAGATGAAACCCAAGGCGGACGAGGCGACCTCAGTACCCGAAAGCACGGCTGTGGCACCGGAAACAACGCCGGCGGATTCCCATGCGCCGGAAGGGACTGCCATAGCCCCCGAAAGGACAGCAACCGCTCCCGAAAAGACAGCGACTGCCCCCGAAAGGACAGCAACGGCTCCCGAAAAAACAGCGACGGCCCCCGGAAGGGCGGCCAAACCGCAAGGCCAAACCGCCTCGGGGTTTACGCACCAAGTGGGCGAAGATGTTGCAGTGGGTGGCCACAACTGCACCATCACGGAACGTCTTGGCAACGGCACCGAAGGCGAGATATTCAAAGTGAAGGAAGGCAAGAAAACCTACGCCTTGAAACTTTGTCACCCAGGGTTCCGAACCAACAAGAAGGTGTTGGACGCCTTGCAGCCACTGAAGGGCAAGGACTGCATCGTCGACATTGAAGCCTATGGCGACACCTTCGAACTGATGGAGTTTGTGGAAGGCAAAAGCGCGGCAAACACCGACTTCAACTTTGCCGCTGACCCCAAGCACGAGAAGAAGGCGCAAGCCATACTCCTTATCGCCTATAGCATCGCCATGAGTCTCGACAAGATGCACGAAGCCAATGTGTTGCACAAAGACGTGAAGCCTGCCAACATCCTTATCAAGGACAGGGAAACTTGGAGTTGCGTGCTGTGCGACTTTGGCATTGCCGACCTGCTGAAAACCGAGACCAAGGACGGCATCATGCGCAAATATTGCGTGACCAAGCGCAACCGCACCCCTATCTATGCCGCCCCCGAAATCTACAAGGAAGACAACGCCACCATGAACGACGACGGGAGCATATCGAGCGAGATGACTCCCAAGGCCGACTTCTATTCGCTCGGCATGACCATACTCTCGATGTGGATGGGCGAAAAGGCCTTCACACGCGCCGAAGAGGAAAACTCGCTTCGTAAGATGAAAGGCACCATCGACATTCCCGCTGAAATCCCCGACCCGCTCAACCGAATCGTGAGAGGACTGCTCATCAAAAGCCCGGAGAAACGATGGGACTTCAAGTCGATTGACGCCTACATCAACGGGCAGGACGTGCCCGTGGAGGAAGACGAGATCTTAGCCGACCTCAACATTGTCTACAACGCCTCAAAACACCAGACCGCACACACCTTTGAGGATCTGACCGACTTCATGGCCGAAGACATCGCCCTCGCGGCACGTTACCTCTACAAAGGTCAGATCAACAAGTGGCTCGCCGACTATCCCGAACTGCAAGCCCGACTGGACGACATCGTCGAGAACCGCTACCGCAACGACCAAAACGGCGGCGCGATGGCTGCCATCTACGCCATTTGGACCGACAGGCCTTTCGAACTTGATGGATACGACAAGGAAACAGGGAAGAAAGTGTCGTGCCAAGCCCACACACTGAAAGATGTCAGCGACTTCTACAACCGCGCAGAGGGATCTTATGACACCAACAAATCCATTGAAAGCCAAAAGTTCAAGGAATGGGTCAGGATGCGCGATGCCAAGTTGGCCGATGCCTTGCCTGGCGAACACATGCTTCGCATACAAACCATCGATCCGCTTTCGGACATCAACCTTTGCAACGACCCCACAGATCCTCATTATGCCATGACTGCCGAAGGCATTGGCAAGGTGCTGAACGATGTCTATAACATTTGTTGGAACAAGTGCAAAGGCAGTATTTGGGACTACGATAATGACAAGCAGAAAATAGACACCCGATATCGCTATCTCAACATCGACGCGGTCGGAGGCATCACTTTCAATTTCCAAACGATAGGGTCGGAGTTGGATTCATACGTCGTCGATTTCATGAAAACCAAGGGCGAGCGTTTCCGCAAGCAAATCGACTGGATGGAGTTTTGCCTTGATTATGACAGCGACGACAATCAAAAGAAAGCCGGTCCCAAAGACGAGGACTATCTCCAGCAAGTGGCGTGGATGAAGGTCATCAAAGGCTTTGGCATCGAGCCAGTATATCATCTCGAAGACGAGGACGCCGACGTGACCACGGTGAGCGAACTGCTCAAATTCTCGAAAAAGACCCTCAAGAAAGAATACGAGGAACGCGGTTTGCGGGGCTGGCTCGCGGTGCAGCACCACGAAAACCCCAACGCCAACCTCAAGCCGCAATTCACCTACGAGAAACTCTTGCACGAATACCTTGAGGATGTCGGCAAGATCGCCCCTGACGACACCGCCGTCCAACGTTTCGAGGAGGCCCATGATGAAGCCAAACGCATCGTCAGCGAGGGCAAGGGCAAGATAGGCAAGCAGAGCCGGCGCAACGCCATGCAGTTCCTCTTGTCGCTGCTTTTGGGCGTGTTGCCGCTCACCGCTCTCGCCATCGTGCTCGTGGTGAACATCATCATGCATCCCACTGTCGACACGTCGGGCCTCAAGTTGGAGAACTGGATCTGGCCGGTGGGACTTGTCGCCGGAGCCATCCTTTACTTCGTCCTCGACACCGATGGTTGCCTGATTCCCATCATCGTAGGCGTAGTGGGTGCCGCCGTGCTCTTCTTCTTGGTGAAGTTCCTCGGTCAGTTCATCCTCTATTTCTATTTGGTCGTCGTGTTGGCCGCATTGATTACGTTCACCATACTGACCATCTTCAACAAGAGCGAATTTGCCAAGAAAGCCCGAAAGTTCGAAAAGCCCGGCTTCGAGGAATATGTGCTCGAACCGCTTTATTACGCCTATAGCGATGAGGACGAGTTCGACTCTTCACTCAACGGCTTGGTCGACGACTCATACATCAACAAATGGGGAAGTGACCTCACAGGTCGTCGCCGATATGTCCTCATATTCATTGGTGCCTCGGTGCTGCTATGGAGTTTCAGCCTGTTGCTCCCGCGTGGTGGGACGGAAACGCAAAATCCGTTCATGCAAAAGATAGCGCACACCTTGGGTTGGGACAAAGTCGAAGAAAAAGCGGCTGAAGAGACCATTGCCATGCCATTGATTACCAAGAATCTACAAAAAGGCAGCAAGGGCGAGGCCGTGACCGCCATGCAGAAACGCCTCAAGCAGTTGGGTTACTTCGATGGCGAGGCATCAGGCACCTTCGACGATGCCACACGCACCGCCGTGAAAGCTTTCCAAAAGGACAACAAGCTGACCGCCGACGGCGTGGTGGGCAATAAGACGCTGAAAAAGATGTTCGAGCCTGAAGCGAAACACGCCAGTGAGAAAGCACCTACAAACAAATAGTTCTATCCATGAAAACCTGTGAGAAATGCCATAAGACCAACCGCGACGAGGCGAAGTTTTGTCGCTTCTGCGGTGAGAAGATAACCGTCGCCGACGAGATAGGCATCATCGGCAAGAAGTCCATGCAGGCTGAGTTCGATAAACTTACCAAGACGCTGAAAGTGGCCAAGCAACTCGCCTCGATGGGCAACCATGTTGGCCTCGATTGCCTCGTCATGGGCGACGCCGGGACGGGCAAACACTACATGGCCATGAACATCGCCGACATGATGGTCAAGGCCGGACTTACCGACAAGCCCGTCAAGGAGGTGGCCGCTTCGGAATGGAACGAGTTTCTCGGCAAGTTCGACGAGAACATCTCGGCCCTGCAAAACGGGATATTGGTCATCAACAACGCCCAAAAACTGCTGTCCATCACCAAAGCCGACCGCGTGGGCGAGCTTGATAAGCTGTTCGATAAGATGAAAAACGGCAAAGCCCCTATCGTCATCCTGAGCGGCGACATCAACGACATGACCAATTTCCTTGAGAACAACAAGGACGTGGCAGGGCTTTTCGAGTTCCGCTTCCAGCTGGATTCCTTCTCTATCGACGACCTCGTCAGCCTGACTTCGGCCATGCTGAAAAAAGAGAAACGCATGGATGTCACCGACGAGGCCTTGCCCAAGCTGCGTGCCCATTTCGCATGGTATATGCGGCAGAAAGAGCTGACATACGTCAATGGTCGCCTCGCCGAGAAAGTGGCCAACGATTTGTGCGTCAGTGCCAAATTGCGTGGCAGCGACACCATCGAAGCCGTTGACATTGAGGATGAAAAAACCTTCGTTCCCAAGACAGAGGAACAGATTTTCAGGGAGTTGGACAGCTACATCGGCCTGCAAAGCGTGAAAGATGAGATCAAGGCCATCGTGAGCAACGTCAAGGAAAGAAGGGAGAAAGGCATGACGGCGAAGCTGTTGAAAGACCATTACCTTTTCACGGGCAATCCGGGCACGGGCAAGACCACTTTCGCCCGCAAGTTTGGCGAAATCCTCAACGCCATCGGTGCCTTGCCCACCGGCCAGTTTGTGGAGATTTCGGGCAAGGACTTCATCGGGCAGTATTTGGGCGACACGGAGGCCAATGTGAAGAGCTATGTCAACAAGGCAATGGGCGGTGTGTTGTTTATCGACGAGGCTTATGCCTTGGGAAACACTACGCAAAGTAGGAGCGGAGGCAGCTATGGGATGGATGCCATTAATACGCTCCTGAATTTGCTTGAAAACCGCAAAGGCGAATTTGTGTGCATCATGGCTGGCTACACCAAGGAAATGGGTGAGTTGGTAAGGTTGAACCCAGGCATCCCTTCACGCTGCAATGTGACGATCGAGTTCCCCGACTATTCGGCCCGCGAGCTGGAGCAACTCTTCCGTATGTACCTCAAACGCAACGATGAGGACACCGTTTTCACCCTCGACGCGAAGGCGGAGGAAATGCTCCCGAAAGTGTTCGACCGCATGTATCTTAAGCGCGGCGACACCTTCGGCAACGCCCGCGAGGTGCGCAACCTCTTTGATTTGGCATTGAAACGCCACCGTTTGCGCAAACAGCAACCGGGCTTCGTTGAAAACCAGTTCATCTACGCCGACATCGTTGGCGAGGCCGACACGAAAGAAATCTCCGTCGACGATGTGATGAAGGAACTCGATGGCTTTGTGGGCATGAAGTCGGTGAAAGACGCCATCCGCCGTATCGCTCAGGAGATTGCCGTGCAGAAGCAAATGATCGAGATGGGGGAGGCACAGGAAGGACTCACCAAGTACAACTTCATCCTCACGGGCAATCCTGGCACGGGCAAGAGCACTGTGGCACGCATCTTCGGCAAGATATTCAAGGCGCTTGGCGTCACCAGCACCGACAAGGTGACGGAGAAGGTGCCGAAAGACATCATCGGAATGTATGTCAACGAATCCGACAAGAACATGGACAAGGCCATCAACGAGGCCATGGGCGGCGTGCTCTTCCTCGATGAGGCCTACGACCTCGAACCGATGGACGAGGCAGGACGCAGCACCAGCTCGGAAGGCAAGAAGGCCGTGCAGACCCTCATGACGCGCATGGAGAACGAGGCGGGCAAGTTTGTCGTCGTCTGCGCAGGCTATCCCAAGCAAATGGCCACGTTCATGAACTCCAACCCCGGACTGAAGCGGCGTTTTTCGCACACCATCCACATCGACGACTACACCGCCGAGGAACTTCTCGAAATCTACGAGAGGGCAGCGAAGGCCAAGAAATACAACTTCACCTTCGCCGACGACACCGTGCGCATGAAGGCACTCAACATGTTCCGCAACATGGTGTCCATGAAAGACGACAAGTTCGGCAACGCGGGCGAGGCCATGAAAAAGGTCGCCGAGACCAAGACCAACATTAACAACCGCATCAGCAGCCTCCCGTTCGACCAATGGACGCCCGAAGTGCTGCACACGGCTTTCTTGGAGGACATTCCATTTGAGGAGCCGGAGAAGGTCTCGATCGACGAATGTCTCCAAGAACTCAACCAACTCATCGGTCTTGGTGGCGTCAAGGCATCGCTCACGAAGCTCGCCCATACCATCAACAACGAGATTGAGAGTGCCCGCGTCGAGAACCGCCGCCCCGAGATTCCGCTTGGCCACTATCTCTTCCTTGGCAATCCGGGCACGGGCAAGACCACGGTGGCAAGGCTTATGGGCAAGATACTCTATTCCATGGGGGCATTGCCGTCGCCCAATGTCGTGGAAGTCGGCAAGGCCAATCTCGTAGGCCGCTATCAAGGCGACACGGAGGCCATCACCTCGCATGTGGTCGATACGGCGATAGGCGGAATCCTCTTCATCGATGAGGCCTACCAGCTCACCGATGGCTACGGCAAGGTGGCGTTGGAGACCTTGGTGGCCCGTTTGGAGAACGACCGAGGCAAGTTCGTCTGCATCGCCGCCGGCTATTCTTTCGAGATGCAACAGTTCTTGGCCGAGAACAGCGGCTTCGAATCGCGCTTTCCCAAACAAAACCGCATCGTGTTTGACGACTACTCGCCGCAAGAGCTTTTCGACATTTTCATGATTCACGCATGCAAGGGAGGCTACATCCTCGACGCGATGGCAGAAAACGCGGTGCGTGGCAAGCTCACGATGATGTACAACACCCGAGGCCGCACTTTCGGCAACGGTCGCGAGGCCCGCAACCTCTTCGACGAAGTCAAGGGCAACTTGGCCATGCGCCTCGCTGAAGAAGGCGGCGCGCCTACTGCGGAAGAACGTAAAACGATTAAAATGGAGGATGTGATATGATACAATGCCCCAGCTGTCGGGCCATGATTTCCGACGATAGCGCTTTCTGCGACCAATGCGGCATCGAGTTGATGTGGTGCCCCGAGTGCAAACGCCCCAAACCGAACCGAGGACGCGAATGCCCGGTGTGTGGCAGCGACCTCGTCTCGGGAAGGAAATATCTCAACGGCAATGCCCAACAGCCGCAAGCAGTTCCGCAGCAACCACAAACAATTTCCCAACAGCCGCAGCAGGACAGCGACATGCCGCAAGGCACGGCGATAAGTGGGGCGAATGTGCCAGCCGTACCGACCAAAATCGTCGGCAATGGCTGGGTGTTGCCATTGCGTGAGGGACAGTTTGGGCGCACGTCGGGCATTTATCCCGAGTTCGCCTCGTGCAAATACATCTCCGGCAAACACGGAGTGTTCACACGAACTGAGGAAGGATGGATGGTCGTCGACAACGGCTCCACCAACGGCACTTTCGTCAACGGCGTGAGACTCACCGCCGGCGTTGGAGCACCGATACATATAGGTGATGAACTAACCATAGCAACCATAGATTTCAAGGTACAATGAAGATAGACATACAAGCGATTTGCGACAAAGGAAGGGTGCGCGAAAACAACGAAGACGCCCTTTCCATAGGGGGAGTCTTCCTCCGCGACGATGCCATGAACCTCACTGTCGACGTGCAGGAAAACGCCGTCTTCTACCTGCTCGTCTCCGATGGCATGGGTGGCCACGAAAAAGGCGAAGCGGCCAGCGAGATCACCCTCGACGAGATGAAGGAACAATTCGCCATGAACGAGATACAGCCCGATACGTTCAGCGACGACGTCAACGAGGCCGGGAAATACATCTCCTTCAAACTCAACAACGCCGCCCTCGCACAAGGGCAAACGAAGCCTATGGGTTGCACCCTGACGGGCGTGGTGTGGCACTACGGCAAGATCTACCTCATCAACGCGGGCGACAGTCGCACCTACCGTTTCCGTGACGGTATTCTGAGGCAACTCACCACCGACCAAACCGAGCGTGGCATCACTGGCAATCCGCAGGCCAGCAAAGCCCTCCTCAACTGCATTGGCGGTGGACTCACTGGCAAGATACTCACCGACGACATCACCAGCAAAATCGTCGAGGGCGACGTGATTTTGATTTGCTCCGACGGTCTCACCGACATGCTGACCGACGACGAGATAGAAGCCTTGCTCAACGAAGGCATCACCGAACAAGGCATGGCTGACGGATTGGCCGAGATACTGAAAGAAAAAGCCTGTGAAGCAGGTGGTTACGACAATGTTTCAGTCATTCTTGCAAATTGTAAACCATGATTAAGATAACGACACAAAAAACCGACGCCGACCTGTTCGGCAAAAGCAAATGGTGGGGCTTCCCCGACATGCCCGACAGCTTCGACTATCCCGAAGTCCCCGTTAACGACGACGGCGACGAATACGCCGATCCACTTACGTTCGTTTGCCAGATACGCTGCGACGAGATTGCACCTTACGACAAAGAGAACCTGCTCCCGCACGAGGGGATGCTCTACTTCTTTGCCGCCCTGGACTATTTCTTGGGCAACCTTGATGCCATCGTGTCTCCTGGCATGGGCGAATGGGAAGCACCTTATTTCAAAGTGCTTTACACGCCCGACATCAAGGAACTGCACACCCACAAAATCCTTTTCGAAGACGGGTCGCCTGTCGGTTTGCCTGCCGAAAGCATCACATTTACTTTCGAGTCGGAGCCGCAATACAGCACACGGCTGCTTGGTGAGCCTTACATCGAAGATGTGCGTGAGGCCATGCCCGAAATGCTCTCGCTCCTGCAAATTGACGAGAGTGACGACTGGAATCTGCGTTTCTATGACTGCGGTATGCTCAACTTCCTGATTTCCAAAGATGACCTGCTGAATCGTCGCTGGCAATACACCAAGTGCTATCTGTTTTCGTTTTAAGGGGTTCAGATTTCCTTCAAAACCTCCCAAACCAAACTGCCTTCAAAGCCTTTCTGCATCGCGAAGGCTGCCAATTTGCGTTTGCGCTCGAAGTCGGTTTCGGCTTTCACGGTTTTGGCTTTGGCTTTCAGAATGTCAATCAGTTTTTGTTTGTAGACTTCCTCGTCAGTTTGGCCTAAGGCTTCATCAATCATGTCTTTGTCGATGCCTTTCTGCATGAGATTAAAGCGGATCTTGTTCATGCCCCAGCCGCTTTGATTGACTTTGCCCCTAACGAAGCTCCGCGCAAACCGTTCATCGTTCACGAAACGGTTATCCAACAGATAATCAAGGATTTCGTCTTTCGATTCTTGTGGAATGTCGTAGGTTTTTAGTTTGTCTTTCACGTCTTTCACACAACGCTCCTGATAGGCGCAATATTTGGCCATCTTGTCCAACACTTGGTCGGGCGTAAGTGGTTTTGCGGGACGTTGTGGCATCAGCAGTCGATTTTGAGGTCGCCGTCTTTGATCCATCCTATCTTCCTCAGAATCAATCCAAAGAGCCAAGTAAGGACGGCAGGTAACACAAAGCAAACCAGCAACATTCCAATCCACATGTTCGAGCCGCCATCGGGCATGGCGGTGTAGATTCCGATGGGACCGACAAGGCCGCAGGTGCCCATGCCGGAGCCGATGGGGATGTTCTCCAAACGGAAAATGCAAGTGGAAATCGGGCCGGTGATGGCCGAGGTGAGCAGGACGGGAATCCAAATCTTGGGGTTCTTCACGATGTTGCCCATTTGCAGCATCGAGGTGCCGAGACCTTGTGCCACGAGGCCGCCCCAACGGTTTTCCTTGAAACTCAAAATGGCGAAACCAATCATCTGGGCGCAACATCCAGCCGTTGCTGCTCCTCCAGCGATGCCACCCAAGCCGATGGCTAAGCAAATTGCTGCCGAACTGATGGGCAAGGTGAGCACCATGCCGATGACGACCGAGACGACGATGCCCATGAGGAAAGGTTGCATCTGTGTGGCGTTTTCGATGAAAGCTCCAAGGGCGGTCATTACCTTATTAATAGGTGCGCCAACCGCATAAGCCACGAGCACGCCGCTGATGATGACTACGGCTGGGGTCACAAGGATGTCGACTTGGGTCTCTTTATAGACCATTTTGCCCAACTCAATGGCCACGATGACGGCGACATAAGCTCCCATGGGGCCGCCGAGTTCATTGCCGGCAATGCCGACGGCGATGGCGCTGAACAGCACCAAACCTTCGCATCCAAGTTTGTAGGCGATGGCCACGGCAATGGCGGCTCCAGTGGCGGCTTTGGCGTATTTGGCAATTGTCGCGAAAGCCTCAATGCCTGTCTTGTCGCTCAAGGTCTGGAAGATGGTGCCGATGAGCAACGAGGCGAACAGGCCCAGCGCCATAGCACCAAGAGCGTCGACAAAATAGGCCTTCCAGGTGAGGTCGATTTTCTTGCGTTGCAGGAAGTCTTTGAATTTTGACATATTATCATTTGACGCGAGACGCGGAACTTCGAGACGTGAGCCGTCCCGTAGTCACGCGTCTCGTAGTCTCGTGTCAATTAAAACTCAATGCCTTTGATGCCGTTTTCCTTCATCAGGTCGGCGAGCTTGGTGTCGCTTTCGTCGACGGCGGCGAGGCAGTTGGTGACGATGCGGATTTGGTTGGCGGGGTAGAAAGCCATCAGGTCCTTGGTGGTCTCGTAGACGCAATAATCGGTGGCGATGCCGCAGATGTCGATGCCTTCAAACTTCTGGTCGGCGATGACGGCACGGAGCTTTTCTCCGCATTGGGCGTTTTGGAAAATGCTAAACTCCTCCTTTTCAGGCAGGTTGCCTTTCTGCATGTAGTGGATGTTGGGGATGTTGGGCATAATTTCATCCAAGACGGTTTGCAGGGCAGGGTAAACCTTTTGGCCGTCGGTGCCTAACACACAGTGGGGCGGGAAGTCGCCTCCTTGCTCGACAAACGAGCAGTGGTTGGCCGGGTGCTCGTCTTGGGTGACGATGATCCAGCCGTAGTTCTTCCAAGCGCCTTCTTTCAGGGCTTTGGCTAAATAATCCATGGCAGCAGGGCCGTTTTTGGTGGCCAAGCTACCCGTGGTGAAGTCGACTTGCGGGTCAACGATGATGAGCAAACGGTTGGGAAGTTGTGGCTTTTCGGCCTGTGCTTCAACCTTTTCGGTCTTCTCTTTCACCTTTTTCTCTTTCTTTTCTTTCTTTTCGTTGTTGTTGCCGCAGCCAGCCATGGCGAGGGCGGCGATGAGCACGATGGCTCCGATGAGGTTTCTCTTCATTGTTTTAATGATTGTTTGAAATTTGCGGCAAAAATAGTGAAAAAAATCATTTGTATAGCTTTTTCACCCATTCTGCTTTACCGATGCGCCGCAAAGCACTCTTCACCCACTCTCGGTTTTCGGGCTTGTACCAGAAGAAGAAGCGTTGCTGGGCGAGTTTTTCCTCTTTGGTCTTGGCGCAAAAAACGGGTTCCAAAGTGTAAGGGTCGTAGCCCGAATAATAGATTTCGGTGGCAAGGGTCATGGGGGTGGGCGTGAAGTCTTGCACTTGCTCCAAATGATAGCCTAATTCCTTGGTTTTCACAGCCAAATCGGCCATGTCTTCCAAATAGCAGTCGGGATGGCTGGAGATGAAATAGGGGATAAGTTGCTGGTTGAGATGCTCCTTTTCGTTGATTTGGTCGAACTTCTTCTTCAGTTTGACGAACATGTCGAACTTGGGCTTGCGCATCAGTTTCAGCACGGCGTCGCTGGTGTGCTCGGGGGCCACCTTCAACCGTCCGCTGACGTGGCGCGTCACTAACTGGCGGAAGTATTCGTCGTAGCCCATGGCCTTGTTTTCCTCGGGGGTGCAATCATGCAAAAACAGGTCGTAGCGGATGCCCGAGCCGATGGTCGCTTTCTTGACCTTCGGGTGTGCGTCCACCTCTTTGTATATCTCGATCAGTGGATGGTGGTCGGTGTTGAGGTTTTTGCAAACGGTGGGTTGCAGGCAGGTGGGTCGGGCGCATTTCTCGCAGAGGCGTTCGTCCTTGCCTTTCATGCGGTACATGTTGGCCGACGGTCCGCCCAAGTCGCTGATGTAGCCTTTGAAGTCCTCCATTTCGACGACTTTTTCCACTTCACGCATGATGGATTCCTTGCTGCGCGAGGCGACAAACTTGCCTTGATGTGCCGAAATGGTGCAGAAGGCGCAGCCACCGAAGCAGCCGCGATGCAGGTTCACCGAGTGGCGGATCATCTCGTAGGCAGGAATCACGCCGCGCTTGGCATATTTCGGATGTGGCAGCCTTGTGTAAGGCAAATCAAAAGAGGCATCAATCTGTTCCGTGGTGAAAGTCGGCAAAGGCGGATTGATGATGAGCCGTTGGTTTCCAACTTCTTGAATGAGTCTTGCCGCGTGTTTTTTGTTCGATTCCTCCTCGATGTGGCGGAAGTTGGAGGCGTATTTTTTTTTGTCTTTGAGGCAGACTTCGTGCGAGACAAGCTCAATGGTTTGTCCGTCAAAATCGGGCAGTTTCGCTTTTTTGTCTTGCAAGAAAAAGGTTTGCTTGATGTCGGTCAGTTCGCTGGTTTTCTTGCCGCTTTGTATGGCTTTGGCGATTTCCACCATCGTCAGTTCGCCCATGCCGTAAACGCCCAAGTCTGCCTTGGAATCCACCAAGATGCTGGGTTTCAGGCAGTCGTCCCAATAGTCGTAGTGCGTCACCCTTCTCAGCGAGGCCTCGATGCCGCCTATAATAATAGGTGTGTCGGGATAGAGTTGCCGGAGGATGTTGCTGTAGACGATGGTGGCGCGGTCGGGACGGAAGCCTGCCTCGCCGCCAGGGGTGTAGGCATCGTTGCTGCGCAGGCGTTTGTTGGCAGTGTAGTGGTTCACCATCGAGTCCATGCAGCCCGCCGACACGCCGAAAAATAGCCTTGGTTTGCCGAACTTCTTGAAGTCGCGCAAGTCGTCGCGCCAGTTGGGCTGCGGGATGAGTGCCACGCGGAAGCCTGCATGTTCGAGCACGCGGCCTATGACTGCCGCACCGAAAGCGGGGTGGTCGACGTAGGCATCGCCGGTGACGAAGACGATGTCCACCTCGTTCCAACCGCGCAGGTCGGTCTCTTTTTTCGTTATGGGGAGCCAGTCGAGGAGGGTCATGGTGCTTTAATCGTTAGGCCACAACAAGTTCTTTATGGTTTATGGGGACTTCCAACAGGTTTTCGCCTAAAGCAATGGAAATCTTGCAAAGCGTTGCCAAGGTCATGTTGTGGGTTCCCGAAAGCCAGCGACTGATTTCTGTTTCCGTCTTGCCCATCAGCCTTGCGAAGTCTTTTTGCGACATTCCCTTTTCTTCCAGAATGTCGTAGATGCGGTTGGCAATGGCTACAGAAAGTTCCATTTGCATTTTCATCTCGGGGGAAATCGTTTCGCGGATTTCGTCCATTATCGGGTTCGTTTTCATTTTTATAAGGCATTTATGGTTCGTCGTCGATTGAAAAAGTCAGTGTGCCCAACAACTTGGTTCCAGTCACTGTAATAACTTTTTGTTTTTCAAATTGTTTCAGCTTAATATCAATTTTTTGAAGCGTTTGAACACATTTGTGCAAATGAGAATCCTCTTCGTAAGTGGCTGTTGTCTTTAATCCGCCGTTGCCAAGAATCAATACTTTGGCAGCGATATTGAGCAGATACAGGCGAAGCGAGGTCGTTTCAAGGTGGGAAGGCAAAGCCATTACCCTGTCCCTATGCGTTCCCTCATAGCGGAAATGTCGGTCCTCGGCACCATCGCGTTTGATAATGTCAAGGCGATACACCAATTGGCGCACGTCGTCAGGGTAGATGTCCTTATAAGCAAGCAGGAATTTCTCAAATTCAGAGTATTCTTCGTCCTCAAAATGAGGAGAATACAGACTTACTTTATTGCCGTCTTCAAGAAGTTCCAAAAACAGGTTTCGTTCCATGGCGGTATATTATCACGCCGCAAAAATAAACATAAAAGTTGATTTTGCGATATTTTTTGAAAAAAAGCTCTTTTTTCGTTATCGGGAGCCAGTCGAGGAGGGTCATTGGACTGAAAAAAAGAACTACAATCTTTCAATTTCTTCAACCGTCAGTCCGGTAATCTCGGCAATGTCATCGGAAGGATACCCTTTTGATTTCATTTTTTGGGCAGATGCGATAGCGGCTTCCGCTTTGCCTTCTTCTCGGCCTTCTTCTCGGCCTTCCTCTTTACCTTTGTTGAACGACGTGTCCATCGAGTTCTTCAGGTCGCGGTAGATTTTCACGCTGTCTTCGTATTCCATGACTTCCTGCGGGGTGAACCTCGCGATCTCGGCTTGTTCGAAAAGCTTCTTGAAGACGCGCTCCTGCAATGCCACCGGTCGCTCAAAAAGGCGGGAAAGGTTTTTCAGCACGAACAGCCATTTGTCGAACATGTCCTGCAACTCGTCCTCTTTCTTGTTGAACTTGGGCATCTCCAAATAGATGAAGGTGAGCTTGTCGTAAAAGACATGCTTGTCGTCCTTGTCCATCAGTTTCACCTCATGGTGGAAGCAGCTTGGGGCATATTCGTCTTCGGGAAACACGAAATTGAGGATGCCGACGGTGTAGACGCTTTTCAGCTCGAAGTTCCAATCCGCGCCGCGTTGCCCTTGCTGCTGGATGGGGAAGGACGCATAGAACACGCTACGGTCCTTGAAATAGGCCTGCTCCGTCTTCTGCATCTCCACGATGATTTTCTCGCCTTTCTCCGTCTCGCAATAGACATCGAAAATGGCACGGCGGCTACCATAGACTCCCAGTTGCTCGTTGGGCAGGTAGGTGATGTCGGTGACGACCTCGTCGCCGTGAAACAGCGCATTGAGGAAACTGATGAGCAAGTCCTTGTTCATCTCGGTGCCAAACAGTTTCTTGAAACCGAAGTCGGTGTAAGGGTTGATGTAGCGTTCTCTTCTTTCGTCAATCATGATGTCCATCGTTGTGTTACGTTTGCAAAGTTAGGCATTTTTTTGAACTACAATCTTTCAATTTCTTCAACCGTCAGTCCTGTAATCTCGGCAATGTCATCGGAAGGATACCCTTTTGATTTCATTTTTCGGGCAGATGCAATGGCGGCTTCGGCTTTACCTTCTTCTCGGCCTTCTTCTCGGCCTTCTTCTCGGCCCTCCTCTTTACCTTTGTTGAATGACGTGTCCATTGAGTTCTTCAGGTCGCGGTAGATTTTCACGCTGTCTTCGTATTCCATGACTTCCTGCGGGGTGAACCTCGCGATCTCGGCTTGTTCGAAAAGCTTCTTGAAGACGCGCTCCTGCAATGCCACCGGTCGCTCAAAAAGGCGGGAAAGGTTTTTCAGCACGAACAGCCATTTGTCGAACATGTCCTGCAACTCGTCCTCTTTCTTGTTGAACTTGGGCATCTCCAAATAGATGAAGGTGAGCTTGTCGTAAAAGACATGCTTGTCGTCCTTGTCCATCAGTTTCACCTCATGGTGGAAGCAGCTTGGGGCATATTCGTCTTCGGGAAACACGAAATTGAGGATGCCGACGGTGTAGACGCTTTTCAGCTCGAAGTTCCAATCCGCGCCGCGTTGCCCTTGCTGCTGGATGGGGAAGGACGCATAGAACACGCTACGGTCCTTGAAATAGGCCTGCTCCGTCTTCTGCATCTCCACGATGATTTTCTCGCCTTTCTCCGTCTCGCAATAGACATCGAAAATGGCACGGCGGCTACCATAGACTCCCAGTTGCTCGTTGGGCAGGTAGGTGATGTCGGTGACGACCTCGTCGCCGTGAAACAGCGCATTGAGGAAACTGATGAGCAAGTCCTTGTTCATCTCGGTGCCAAACAGTTTCTTGAAACCGAAGTCGGTGTAAGGGTTGATGTAGCGTTCTCTTCTTTCGTCAATCATGATGTCCATCGTTGTGTTACGTTTGCAAAGTTAGGCATTTATTTTTGAAATCGGCGCTTTTTTCTTGTTTTTCCTCTATCGCGAATCAAAAACATGTCCGATAGCGCCCCAAAATCAACGTCATATGATAATTTATGGACAATTCGTGATACATTCATGATCATTCGTGTTGAAAGGGAAAGAACATGAATTACCAGAAATCAACCACGAATTTTCATGAATAATGAATTTCTTCAAGTTTTTTTCTTTTCACTCCTTGCGCAATCCAAAATTTGTGTACTTTTGCCCCGTCATGCCGAGAGAAAACGGCCTGATGAAGAAAGCGCATTTTTCGCTTTATTCCATTATGGTGAAACTTGGACACTTTTACTATGAACATGGAATAAGGAGAAGGTGACTGCTTCCATTGGTGTGTAATCGTAATTACTCATTCGATACATCCCTGTGGAGCAATTATCCAACCTTATTTTTGTTCATACAGGGAGTCCAAGCCCTCACCATAGGAAATAGGGCAAAGATGAATGGCTCCACTCTCTTCTTTTGCGAAAATCATCCTTTTTGAGCCGTTGAGGAAACAAAAGTTTACAAAAAAAAGGAGAATTAAACAATGAAAAAGATGAATTTCAAATGGTTGGTCGTGCTTTGCATGGCTATGGGATTTGTGAATGTAGTTACGGCACAGATTTATTGCAGCGATGCTTGCTTTTATTCAGAAGCAGGGAATTCTAATGTCAAGTATGTTGTTCGTTTTGATTATGCCGAAGATAGAGTATGGCTGAAAAGTGTATCACATTCAAAAGTGAGAAATAATCTCGCCAAGTCTGAAGATTATTATGAGGAAGAGGTTTGGACTGATAGAAAAGACAATGTTAGGATGTATGAATATGATTACCAAAAGTCAACATCCTCAAGAGAGGTTTATAAGTATGAAAGTGATTGGAGAATTAATAATGCTCCTTACTGCTCTTATTGTATGTCGTCCTTTGGAGGGTATACAGTTGAAGGATGTGGCAGGCATGGTAGTGTAAAAGAATGCCATTATGTGGCTTTTTCTAAAGATACGAATTCTTTTATTAAATGGTGGGAAAAGAAAGATGACTATAGTGGTGAAATCAAGGGGAGAGCGGATTATTCCAGAATTCCCAAAGAAGACCTCCTTCCTAAAGCAGCCAATTATGACTTCCTCAATGATTAAACACTCCATAATGGTAATGCTGACTTTGTTCAGCATGACTTTTGCAACCGCGCAAGATGTACGCTACTACAAGTTAACACGCAAGATGGAAAATGGAAATTTCTCAACCAATGTTATTGGCGGACAATTCATTACATTTGCTGGAAAAATATGTTTTGAATCAAACAATCATGGGGTTGGTGTTAATCACGGAACCATGGAACGCAACGACAATTACTGCAATTCACAGTATTCAGTTTATCAACAAAAAACTGGTTCTGGATGTTATTGGGGTAAGGATGCCACATTTAAGTTTAATGCGGACAAAAGTGTACTAAATGTAGTACTTGACAATGGCGACATCTATGTATACAAACGTGCTGCGGCACCAGCTAATCAGGAAACATGTTCGCTAATCCGTAAGCCATCTTCGGGAGGCAACACAGGTGGAGCGGTTGTCGGAGGAATTACTCCACCACCTGTTTATCCTGTGGAGCCTTACAATCCGACACCAACGCCCACGCCCCAACCAACTCCAACGCCGAAGCCAACACCACAGAAAACTCACCAATGCGGTCTGTGTGGTGGAAGTGGCAGAGTTGCAACTACCGATGGCGTTCCCTCTTTCGGTAACACTAAGTATTGCAGCGAATGCGGAAAGACCGTTCCTGACAACCACTATCACACAACTTGCCCAAGTTGCAAAGGCAAAGGCTGGTGGTAAAGCCTAGAAAAACGGAAACGGCGGAACTTCAAAAACTCCGCCGTTTTTTTATTTGTCAAACGCACTGATTTACCGCTGGAAATCATAGAACAATCCATCCATCAGAACCTGGTATTGCACTGCGGCCGAGTATTCGTTCTTGAACAGCCCGTGGGGCGTAATCCAAGTGGGAATGATGCCGCACTTGGTTTTGGTGGCGTTGCAGAAGGCGGCGATTTTGATTATTTTACTGAAATTCAGCCGCAAAAGTACAAAAAAAATGTTTGATAGCTCCCCAAAACTCATTTTTTTTGATAGATTTGGGGAAATATAGATGCTATAAATCCCCAAAACTCATTTTTTTTGATAGATTTGGGGAAGTATCGGCATCTTCCTCCAACCTTCTTTTTCTCCACAAATATTTATTTTCACAAACCCTTCTTTATTCCAAAAATTATTCCGACCTTTGCAGCCGCAAAAATCAAAGGTTTATTATCGACCAAATTATTGTAAATCAAATTATTATGAGCAAGATTAACGACATAATGAAGGAAATCGGCCAGGCTTTGGCCAGCAAAAAGTTCTGGGTGGAGCTGCTGATTATGACCTTCGGCATGTTCATGACGGGCGTTTGCGTGTATTATTTCCTCGTCCCGAGCAAGCTGATCGTGGGTTCCATTTCGGGTCTCTCCATCGTGCTGACCAACATTTTCAACAGCATGGGCGTCAACATCGGACTGCCTTCGATGATTACCATCATCAACGCCATCCTGTTGGTGCTGGCCTATCTTCTTGTGGGCAAGGAGTTTGGACTTAAGACCGTTTATTGCGCTCTTATCCTCGGCCCTATGACCAAGGTGTGCGAATGGATTTATCCTTGGCAAAACTTTGCCACGCCCAACGATTACCTTATTAATATGGGCGTCGCCCCCGACCAAGCCTTCTCGGTGATGGGCAACCCGTGGTTCGACCTGCTTTGCTGCGTCATCATCCTGAGCGCGGCGCAAACGCTGATGTTCTCCATCAACGCCTCGACGGGTGGCTTGGACATTTTGGCCAAAATCGTCAACAAATACTTGCACTTCGACATGGGCAAGTCGGTGAGCGTGGCAGGTGCCATCATCTGCCTCACGGCTTTTGCCATCAACCCGTTCCAGATGGTCGTCATCGGCCTCATCGCCACTTGGATCAACGGCATGGTTGTCAATATGTTCACGGCCAACCTCAACCGCCGCAAGCGTGTGTGCATCGTGTCGAAGGACTACGACCGCATCCGTCGCTATATCATCGACGATTTGGGACGTGGCTGCACCTTGTATGAGGTCATCGGTGGCTATACCAACGAGAAGTCGATCGAACTCGAAGCACTGCTCACCAACGACGAGTTCTCCAACCTGATGGAGTTCCTCGGCAAGAACGAAATCAATGCCTTCACCACCGCAGGCAACGTGAGCGAGGTGTACGGCCTGTGGTCGAAGGACCGCCACAAGGCGAGAAAACATGCAGAAAAGAGATAAAAAGAGTAGATAGATTGTTTTTTCATGGTGCCGCAGTCCGGAGCAATCCGGCTGCGGTTTTTTTGTAAGTAACCATTCATGTACATAATCAATTGACACGGGACGCGGGACTTCGGGACAAGGGACATGTCCAACGTCTCGTGTCCCGCAGTCTCGTGTCAACAAACAATTAAACGATTAAACATTCAACAGTTCAACAGAAATCCTTACTTTTGTCCCCAAATTAAAACCTGCAAAAATGGAAAAGCTTTTAGACAAATTCCTGAGATACGTCGCGGTGGAGACCACCTCCGACGAAAATTCCGAGTCGCAGCCCAGCACTGCCAAACAGTTGAACCTGTTGAAGATGCTTCGCGACGAACTGCAAGCCATGGGCATCGAGGCCACCCTCGACGAATACGGCTATGTGATGGCCACGATTCCTTCCAATGTCGACCGTGAGATTCCTGCCATCGGCTTCATCGCCCACGTCGACACCTCGCCTGATGCCTCGGGCAAGGACATCAAGCCGCAAATCATCGAAAATTATGACGGCGGCGACATCATTCTGAACAAGGAAAAGAACATCGTCCTGCGCGTTTCCGAATTTCCCGAGATGGCGCAATACAAAGGCCAGACGATGATCACCACCGACGGCACGACCCTGCTCGGTGCCGACGACAAGGCGGGCGTGGCCGAAATCATGTGGGCGGCCCAATACATGATGGAACACCCCGACTTCAAGCATGGCGAAATCAAGATCGGTTTCACGCCCGACGAGGAAATCGGACGCGGCGTGGTGAAATTCGACGTGAAGAAGTTTGGCGCCAAATATGCCTACACGATGGACGGCGGCGAAATCGGTGAGTTGGAATACGAAAACTTCAATGCCGCAGCCGCAAAGATACACATCCAAGGCAGCAACATCCATCCCGGCTACGGCAAGGACAAGATGGTGAACTCGATGCTTATCGCCATGGAACTCAACGCGATGTTACCCGTGGAGCAAGTGCCGCGCTATACGCAAGGCTACGAAGGCTTCTTCCACCTGACCGACATCAACGGAACTGTTGAAGAGACCAACATGTCGTACATCATCCGCGACCACGACCGTGCCAAGTTCGAGGAAAAGAAGGCCCTGATTACGGCTGTGGCCGAGTTCTTGAACAAGAAATACGGCAACGTGGTGAAGCTGGAACTTAAACACCAGTATTACAACATGCGCCAAGAGGTGGAGCCGCATTTCTTTATCGTCGAGAAAGCCTTGAAAGCCATGGAGATGGCCAACATCAAGCCGAAAGTGCAGCCCATCCGTGGCGGCACCGACGGCGCCAACTTGTCGTTCATGGGTTTGCCTTGCCCCAACATCTTCGCCGGAGGCCATAACTTCCACGGCAAGCTCGAATATGTGCCGCTCGAAAGCATGGAGAAGGCCTCGGAGGTGATTCTGAACATCATCACCTTGTTCCAGGCGGAATGAGGGTTGGGATTGGCATGGTAAAGGAAGCTCCTAACGGAGCATAACCGATTGATTCGGTGGTTTCAATGAAAAGTCAGCTCCTAATGGAGCATTCTTGAAAACATCGATTATTGAAAAAACGGCTTGCAGAAACCTTTCCGCAAGCCGTTTTGTTTTGCCTAGGATTTCCTGTTACGCTTAAGCGTAAGCCGGAGCCTCGTTCTTCAGCTCTTCATAGAATTTCACATGCGCCATCTCCATCCATGGAGCCACCCAAAGCATGCCGATGCCTAAGGTAATGATACCCAAGAGAATCCATCCGATGTAGCTGAGGTCGAGGAGGAAAAGGTCCATCTTGTGGCCTTCCATCATGGCCTTGCTGCGGTCGATGCACTCGCTGGGACCAAGCTCGGGATTGTCCTCGGCAATGTATTCAGTCATCGCATACGAATATGCCTTGATGATGCCGGGGACGATGAGCAGCAATGTCCAAAGGATGATGAACACGGTCTTGAGCAGCTCGATGCCCAACACGCGCCCATAGTCTTCCTTGAAACCCGCGCTAAACATTTCCTTGATGGTCTCCTCGCGGTTGCGGTGGAAGCGGAGGATGCCGACGGAGAAACCATATTGGAGGTTGCAGCCAACGAGCAGGGTCACGAGGAACCCTACCGTGATGAAACCTACGGATTTGGTTTGGTTTCCGCCTTGAGAAATCCCGTTGACGAGTGCCACGATCAAAGCGGCCAATACGGGTTGTGTCCATTTGCCCCGAAGCAGTCCGAGGGCGTAGTTTCTAATGTCAGGTCTTGTCATCATGTTGTGTTGTTTTTTAGGGGTTTAACGTCACAAAGATAGTGTTTTTTGAATTATCAAAGCAATAATGGCGATTTTTTTTAGTTTTGCAGACCGAAAGGAGAAAAAATGAACCCAATCAAGAGCGGCAAGTGGAACAAGATTACTTTGGCATCGGTTTTCGCCCTTGCTGGGGTGTTGTATTGCCTCATCTCGTTGGTCAACCATTACTTTTTCAAGACTTACGCGCTCGATTTGGGGCTTTACACACATTTCATGTATGAATATGCCCATTTTCGTAGAGCAGATTTGTTCATGATGGACATGGCGCCTCAGTCTGCCTTGAGCGCCCATTTCGACCTTTATCTTATTTTGCTTTCGCCTTTGGTGTACGTGTTCGGTTCGTACACCCTGCTTGTCATCCAGATTGCGGCAGTGTTGTTTGGAGGATACGGTGTCTACAAGTTGATTTTGCTTTACACGGACGACGACTTGCTCTCGCTTTTGGCTGTTGCGTCGTTCTTTTTCTCGTTTGGGGTGATACATGCCTTGTCGTATGATTATCATTCCAATGTGGTGTCGGCGATGATGCTACCTTGGATGCTCTATTGTCTCAAAAAAGGCCGTTTCATTGGAGCATCTGTCTTTGCCGTTTTGCTTGTCATCGGAAAGGAAAACCTGTCGCTATGGCTGTTTTTCATTGCTTTAGGCTTGATGTGGGATTACCGTAAGGACAAGAAAACGCTTTGGTATTTGCTTGGCTGTTCCGTTTTTGCATTGGTTTATTTCGTTGTGATCAACATGGTGGTAATGCCACGGATTGGGGCAAGGGGAATCATGCGATACGAGTATCTGGGTGACAATTATGCTGAGATTGCCAAGAATTTGATCTTGAATCCAGGCGAGACCTTGCGTATTTTGTTTAACAACACGAGTACGCTGACGCGTTTCGATGGGGTAAAAGGAGAGTTTTATCTTTGTGCCTTGACTTCAGGGATGCTTCTTACCTTATTGAAACCCAATTATTTGTTGATGCTGATTCCGCTTATTGCACAAAAAATGCTTGCCTCCAACGCTGTGTTTTGGGGCGTTTCGTTCCAATATTCCATCGAGTTTGTGCCCGTGTTGGTGGTTTCGTCTTTCTTGGTGATTCTCAAACTGAAAAAACGGGGTTGGCGGATGGCTTTGGGCCTGGCTTTGCTGCTTTCCATCGTGCTGACCACTTTTTACACCATCGGCGTACCCAAATCCAAGGTTTGGCTCGACCATATTTGTGTGTATCAAGGTCGTCACTACGAGCAAAAGCGTTTCGATGTGGGGTATGCCCGCGAGCTTGTCAAGATGATTCCCGACGAGGCTTCGGTGTGTGCCGAAACGAATTTCGTACCACATTTGGCTTTGCGCGACAACATACTGAACTTCGCGAATGCGACCAAGATAGACACTGATTATGTGCTGATTACGGAGCATTACATCAATTTCGAGCGGAAAGGCAAGGTGCTGTTTGCCAATCGCGACGAATACGAGACGCTTGCCACCGATGGGAATCTCTATCTGTTCCGTCGGAAGCAGCAATGACGTCACCTTGAATAGTAAAAGACGCTGTAAGGAGACTCGTCTTGTTCCCGCTCAAGCCTGAATCCAAGGCTTTCCAAATATTCCTTTAATCCATTGATTGGCATGGCGTTGTGGTAAGTGAAAACCACTTTGTCGTAGGTCTCGAAATCGGCTTTTTTGTAGTTGTAGTCGTAATGATAACCTTCACTCAAAAGGTAATCACGAAAAACATAGTAGTTGGTCGGTTGGCTTTGGGTGCGGAAGGCCTCATGGTCTTTGTCCAAATAGTAGGTGAACTGTTTGTCGAAATATTCGGGAAGGATAACGATGGCGTTTTCTTTTTCTTTTGCTTCAACCAATTGGTTGACAATCGGTTTTATGTTGGAATGCCAGCCGCTGAATCGTTTTGTGGAACTGTCGGGGGTGCAAGAAAAGGCCATGGCCACGGCGAAGATGCCCATGAGGGTTACACTGATTGTTTTCTTGTTGGGAAACAGATAGTTGCAGTAGGCTGCGATGGCAAGGTAGAAAATGGGGAAGAGGAAGTAGAAATAACGGTCGAGGAAGAAGCCGGTGAAATAGGAGAGTACGAACGAAACCAATAGCGGAACCACCCAAAGCAAGGTGAGGATGGCCGTGTTTTCGAAACGATGTTTCTTTTTGGAAACATTGACAATCAATAAGATGAACGCTGTGGCGAGGATGACAATGGCCAAAACCGTTGTCACGGGTTCGTTGCACATGCGCCACAGGAAGTCGTAGAGCGCTTCGGGACTGGTGGTTTTCTCGATCCATGTGCCATTGACGCCCGAATCCAAAAAACGTCGGAAAAGCACGGGAAACATGGGCGTGAACAGCAGGACGAGCGAGGCGGCATGAATTAGGTAGGGTTTCCAAATCTTGTTTCTTATCGGTCTGATAACCAGAGTGATGATAAATTCCATTACGATAATCCAAACGGAAAGGTAGTGGCCATACATCAGCATGAGGTTGGCGAGGGTCAAGAGGATGAATTTGAACGTCTTAGGCCGATGAACGGCGCTGATGAACAAGTAGACCGAGCATGCCGTGGCAAATCCGATGAGGCTGTAGACGCGACATTCGTGCGCCATGTAGATGGAAAATGTTGAGAAGCAGTAAAACAACGACGCTGCAATGCCCACGAATCGTTGGATGTGCCTCTCGCCGAGCAAATAGATGGGTACGACGGTCAATGCGCTGAAAATGAGCGACAAGGAGCGGATGGCGACTTCGGAGATGCCGAAAACCTTGGTCCAAAAATGCAGCAGGGTTTCCCAAAGGGGCGGGTTGTCGCCTCGGGTGAGCATCGCAACGATGTCGGGAAGGCTTTGCAAGGCCATGTAGAGCGTGAAACTCTCGTCGCCGCCGAGGTCGGTCTTGCCGATGTAAAGGGCACGCAAAGCCATTGCCAAGGCTAATAAAACAAGGCATTCAATCGCGGATTGCAGTTTGTTCGGTGTCTTGCAAAGGTTCATGGCTCGTCGGTTTTGTGTTTTGCGGCCTCGCGTTGGGTCATCAGGTCGTCGGCGCTTGGCTGCATGTAAATCAGGCCTTTGCAGGCGTAGACGAAGAAGTTTTTGGCGGGTTTGCCCCTACGCTCGATGGTGATGGTGTCGATGAACTCGATGGACTGGAAGCCGCCGGGGTAGAGTGCCTCGGGACGTTTGTAGTAGCGGCTGTCGGTGAGGAACCAGAAATCCTCGCCTTTGGCGAAACCGCCTCGTTCGCCGTTGATCCACAGATATTTGTGGAGCTTGTCGGGATAGCCGATGCCCATCACCTTCATGCCCAAGGGTCGAGCCACGTAATAGTCGAGGTTGGCCAAGGGGAACCATTCGTCGGCCACGATGCCATCTTCTTCTTTCATCAAGCCTTCATCAATTTTCTGTTGGCGTAGGTCGGAGAATTTGCTCTCTAATTGTCGCCAGCCGTACATGTCGAGGGTGAAGTCGTTGCGCCCCAGCATCTCAGGCTCGGTGTGCCGGTCGAGTGGAATGAAGCCCGTTTGGATTTCGGCGGCACCGAAAATCACGACGAAGAGCATGACGCACAATGCCGCCACGATGCCTTTTGGGATGGCGATAAGCCCTTCTTTCATCGGCTTTTTGTCGCTTAAATGGCAGGCTGCCAATAAAATAAGCGTGCTATACGCAGGAGCGTTCCAGTGGGGTAGGGTGGGGCGCGTGAGCGAGATGAGCAGGAAGGCGGCAATCAGCGGAAGCGTTGTGCAAAGCAGCAGCCGTTGGATTGTTTTTTCGAGATGGATTGTCCTTTTGAAAGCCGCAACTACGGCGATGACGATCAGGACGAAATTGACGGGGTTATTGTAGAGGAACTCGCCCGCCACCTCGGTGCCGAACGTCGCGAAATTGATTTTGCCCAAGCCCACGCGGTCGCCGTGGAAGCTAAAACTGATGAAATCGTATTGCAGGTTCCAATAAAGGATGGGGATGCAGCATAGGGCTGAAATGAGTAGTGAAACGTAAAGATAGGGGTTCCTTAGTTGTTTCCTGTTGAAAACCAATATGTAAAGCCCTATTCCAACCCAAAGGAAAACGCCGGAATACTTGGATAGCATGGCAAGGCCGGCAAAGAGGCCGAAAAAAAGCAGGTAGCTGTTTTTCTGGATTGCTTCGTCGTTCCTCCTCGCAATGACGCGAAGCGTGTCGTCGTCTGCGTCATTGCGAGCGAAGCGTGGCAATCCAGCGAAATACCTGATAGCCATCCAAATGGCGAGCAACCAAAACAGCATCAGCGGGGTGTCGGGCATGATGAAAATGCCGGTGATGACGAAACCGTAGACGGAGGCCGTGTAGAGCAATGCCGCGTAAAGGCCCGTTTGCGCGTCTTTGATGTCCTTCCCGATGCGGTATATAATATAGGTGTCGGCGGTCATGAAAAGTACGGAGGCCAATCGGATGAAAAACTCGCTGTCTAACAACAAGTTGAGGCTGAACAGTTGGATCATCCAACCCACCATGGGGGGGTGGTCGAAGTGGCTCAGGTCGGGATAGAGGGCGTAGGTCCAATAATACACCTCGTCGTTGCCAAACTCGAGCCATGCGGCCATGATGCCTCTCACGATGGCACTGACGGCCAAGAGCCAAATGAGCATCCGCTTGATTCCCTGTTCTTTAACTTGCATCGGCATCGGTTTTCCTTTCTTTCCTTTTCTTGATGAGATACCAAACGAAGGCCACGAAGGCCACGGCATAGACCACCCAATAGAGTATGGTTTGCGTGTAGTTGATGCTGTCGAGGCGGCGGTCGACGACGATGGAGGTGGGGTGCCGAGTGACGGGGTTCAGATACAGGAAGTTCCTCCCGTTGAGGTCGATGCGGGTGCGCACATAGGTGTCTTCGGGCTGGATGACGTATTGGGCCGTTGCCACGTTCTCTTCGGTTTTCAGCACCTTGCCGTCTTGCCCGATGAATTGCACTTGGCGCATGGCCGTGGCCGAAGTGGACACAAACAAGGTGTCGCCAACCAATTGGGCCTGAGTCAAATGGTCGAGTGCGTGGGCTTCTTTCGCCTTTTGCTCAAGGGTCAGAGGATGATAATAGTAATTGTCGAACTCCACGGCATAGCACAAGCCTTTTTCCAAGGCATCGTAAACGTTTTCGGCATTCAGGTCGGGCGTGTTGACCATGGTCAGGTTGCGGCACACCTCGTGCACGTTGGTGATGTTGTGTGTGTCGTCGTCGCCAAGGGCATAAACCCTATGTCCGTTGGAAAGCGCCACATCCCAATGCTCGATGGCGTTTCCGTAAGGGTTCACCACCTCAATCAGGCGGTAGTTGCTCAGCCATTTCATGTCGCTCACCTTGTAGCCTTTCGTGAACGAGGCATGGGCTGGCATGACGAAGCGGCTTCGTTCGCCCAACTTGTTGATCATGTGCTGTTTCATGCTGAGGTTTTGCATGAAAGGGAAGTCGGGCCAATACACTTTTTCGGCCCCGATGCAGATTTGGTGCGTCTTGCGGATGAGGCCGTAGCCGTGTTCGTAGGCGGGGATATAGTCCTCTTTATCAGCGTTATGCTTGTTGATGCCCATGTAGTCGGAGATGCCGTAGTGGTCGTAGCCCAAGGCTTGATACACGCTGTCGATGGCCGCTTCGGTGCTTTTTCTTCCGTTGGTCAGGCCGAAATATTTGCGCGAATGGCAGTGGAAATGGTATTTCTTCCATTGGTCGGGCTTCATGTCCTGGTAGGGGTTGTAGAGGTATTCGCCGCTGAATGGTCGCGGCTCCTTGAAGCTGTAGGTGGGCACGGAGAGGTAGACGAACAGGATGAGCAGCAGCAACAGGATGCCCAAGGCCGCCATCGTCCTGCCGAAATGGAACCAGAAACCGCTATGTTTTTTCTTTGTCATGGTAGGTAACGAATCAGACTGCAAAACTAAGGGAAAAAACGGTTTGTTTTTTGTGTTTCTGAAAAATATGTTTTTTGGGGAAAAAATGGATGGCGAATGGAAGATTTTATGTAATTTTGCAGCCTGAAAATAGCCAAAAAGGAATGAAAAACCTTTGTAATATATTGAATATCAATAAGTTACGCGAAAAAATGGGGGGGGGGTAAATCTCCTTTCCATGTATTCGCATACCCTTAGTCCAAGACAGGCTGGAATGGCTTGTTTTGGATTTTTTTGTGCCTATCGGGGTCTTCGGAAACCCCCTGGCCCCCTTAAAAGAGGGACGGCGCAAGGCGACGCAGGGAGTTTGGGTCTTCGGAATCCCCATGGCCCCCTTTCTAAAGGGGGAAGCGCAAAGCGGCGTAGGAGTTTGGGTCTTTGGAAACCCCCTGGCCCCCTTAAAAGGGGGACGGCGCAAAGCGGCGCAAGGAGTTTGGGTCTTCGGAATCCCCCCTGCCCCCCTTTTTAAAGGGGGAAGGCGCGAAGCGGCGCAGAACTTGGGTCCGACAGGCTTGGGGTCCGGTAGGCCAGCGTCCGGCAGGTTTCCCCCTCTTGAGGGGGTGCCCGAAGGGCGGGGGAGTCAAGCCACAATCCAATTCATGAATCTATAAATCTTGAATCTTTAAATCTTAAATATTAAATCTTTAAATCCTTAAATCTCAACTCAATGAAAACAACCAAATCTTTGAAAACTGTCGCGTTCGCGCTTGGGCTGGCGGCCATGATGGTGCCGGCCACGACCTTGAACGCACAAGGCAGACCAGGAGGCTTGTTTGGTTCCCAAAACGCCCCCACCGAAAAAAACGGTGGCTCTTTGTTGATGAAGGACGGCAATACCTCTGGCTTCGGCTTCAACATTGGCGTCGAACAGTTCGGCGGCGAGAATGGCGGTGGCCAGGGAGGCTTCAACATCGGCACCGAGCAATTTGGCGCCCCGCTCGGCAGCGGACTCTTTATCTTGGCTGCGGCTGGCGCGGCCTACGCATTTTCAAAAAAACGTAAAAAACAGGAAAACAACTAAAAACACATCAAGACAAAAATGAAAAGACTTAGCACAATCATCATGGCTTTGGCTCTCGTGCTTGGAATGAGCCAATGCAAGAAACAGGAAACACCCACCACGGGCAACACCACGCCCACCAACCCGGGGGTGCACATCACCGTGAACGTGGGAGAAAATGAAGACAACGGCGGCAAGGGCGAAAACGGCGAAAGACACAACATCGCCCCGGCATACGGTCTGTTTTCCTTCTCCGGCGGCGACCAGCTCTATGTGGGCCACAACGGCAAATATGTGGGTACTTTGGCATTCGCCAACGGCTTTTTCAGTGGCGACATCTACCCGGACCCAGACGTCGACGACCAGCCCTTGCACTTCTATTTCGTGGGCAATGCGGCTGTTACTGGAACGCCTACGGCGAACCAAACCACTTCGCTCAGCATCAGCATTGCTGACCAACACGAGAACCTGCCCGTGCTTTCCTACGGCGCTTCCAATGAGGATTACACCGGCCCGAACACCACCTATTCCACCACGCTGAAGAACAAGTGCGCCTTGGTGAGAATCAATCTCTTGACTTCGACAACTGATGCCATTACGCTCTCAAACGTGCCGACCGAAGCCACCATCAACTTCGCCAACAATGCCATTACGCCCACTACTACTACGATGGGCAACATCACGCTTTATGGCGAAGAAGGTGTCGAAACCCATAGATGGGCCATCCTTCTGCCCGAAACAGTCCTTAGTGGCCGCGATGATTTGATTTGGCAAGGAGAAGGAGGAGTAGAAGGAATGCCTGCCATTGGCAACAACACCTATGTCAACGCTGGTATCGGCGAAGGCATTCAAATCCAAAATCAACCTGCTGTTACACTGCCTGATGATGACCTTGTCATCAAAAACGGTAACGTTTTTGCTGAGTTCTCGGTGAGTCCAACGAAGAAAGTCTATTTCTCGAAGGCCAACCTGACATGGAATGAGACTGACGGATATCATTTCCACGATACTCAGTTTGACGAGGAACACAGTGGTGGTACGAATCTTATTTACCCTTACCCTGCTACTGGTGATGTAACCCTATCAGGCCTCACCGGCTTGGATCGCTTTACTTGGGGACATATTTCGAATCAATCTATTAATACATCCTATTACATAACTAATCAGCAATTGGCGGATGGTGCAGATCCAGAATGGGGAAAACAAATGGGCGAAGGGAACGATCAATGGCGCACCCTGACCGCCGACGAGTGGAACTATTTGCTCCACGAGAGGAATGGCAACCGCTTCATGTTGGTATCGGTTGTGGTTCCCATTACATACAATAATGAACCCTATTATACGAATGTTCAAGGTCTCTTGTTGTTCCCCGACAATTTTGACTATTCAGGCCTTGGCCTCACACAGGCCGCGGGACTTACTTCTGGGACAGGTTTCTGGCCTGGTAGTATTAACAAAGTGTATGGTGATGACGATTATCAACCAGCTAGTGGAAATTATACTGTTACCTATAATAATATTATGAATAGTGGTACGACTAGTTATATAAAAGGTCCATATAAGTTGATTGAGCCTGCTTATGATTTAAATCACTTGTATACTAATCAGAGTTCAAATATGTATAAGTTGCTGCAGGCGGGATGCGTGTTTCTGCCTGCCGTGGGCTGCCGCGAAGGAGCAACGTATAAAAAGTATCATTACTATGATAATAGAAAACATGCAGCCCAAGGCTTCTATTGGACGTCTGACCCTGTTATTGTTGGAACCGATCCAACCCTGGAAAAAGCCAATTATTTCTGGTTTGGTTATGTAGGAGGTAGTAACGTCGAAACTGACCCGCGCCCGACCTTCGATGCGGATAATACGCAGCATCGCAGTCTTGGCTGCTGTGTCCGTTTGGTGTGGGATGCCAACTAAGCGGTTCTCAAGGAGGCGGGATTTCCGATTCCGCAAGCCGGGGGAAGGGAGATTTTCCATTCCCGCATGAAGATCGTAGAGACGTCACGTTGTGGCGTCTCTATGTGTTTTTTGCCTGCCGGGGTTTTCGGAAACCCCCTAGCCCCCTTAAAAGGGGGATGGCGCAAAGCGACGCAGGACTTGGGTCCGGTAGGCTCACGTCCGGTAGGTTGGCAGCCGGCAGGTGTCCCCCTTTTAAGGGGGTCGGGGGTTTCAGAATCTATTTCCCAAACTGGCTGTCTGGTAGGACAGCGTCCGGCAGGTGTCTTCAAAATGTCTAGTAAGTGTTTTCAAAACTCCCTTGGCTTGTCTTCAAAATGTCCGGTAGGTGTCTTTAACCCCCCCCTGTCCCCTTAAAAGGGGGAGGCGCAAAGCGGCGCAGGACTTGGGTCTGGAAGGCTCGCGTCCGGTAGGTTGGCAGCCGGTAGGTGTCCCCCTTTTAAGGGGATCGGGGGTTTCAGAAACTATTTTCCAAACAGGCTGTCTGGTAGGCCAGCGTCCGGCAGGTGTCTTCAAAATGTCTAGTAAGTGTTTTCAAAAACTCCCTTGGCTTGTCTTCAAAATGTCCGGTAGGTGTCTTCAAAAACCCCCTAACCCCCTTAAAAGGGGGATGGCGCAAAGCGGCGCAGGGTTTGGGTCTGGAAGGCTCGCGTCCGGTAGGTTGGCAGCCGGCAGGTGTCCCCCTCCCCCTCTTGAGGGGGCAGGGGGAGTAAAAAGGGGGTCGGGGGTTTCAAAACCCTAGCTCGCTTCCATCTTTCCTTCCCTTAATCAACTCACACTGTTCCTTAATGTAAGCCGCAACCTTGTCAGCATCCCTGCGCACGTCGCCGTCATTGACCCTCACAACCACCAGCCCTATAGCCCTCATTTGCCTGTCTCTTTCCTTGTCGCGAAGACGAGCTTCCGCCGTGAAATGTGATGCACCGTCAATCTCGACCACCAAGTCCAGTTCCTTGCAATAGAAGTCTGCAATATAATTTAGTATGGGCTTCTGCCTGGCAAAGGCATATCCGGTCTGCTTCGACTTGAGACGTTTCCACAGCATGGCTTCGGACTTCTCGCCGTTGTTTCTCAAGTCGCGGCTGAAATCCTTCAGTTTTGGGTTGTAGGGGAGATGGAATTGGCTGAACAACAGTCCATCAGGGCTGATGTCATTTTCGAGAAGATAATCAGGAGTGATGTCTGTGATTTGCATGTGCTTGTGTGCTTATGGATTGCAAAGATAATAAGAAGTGGAGAATACGAGGAAATGTTTTTTTTCGGAAGCCCTTGCGGAATGGGAAAATGGTTGTAATTTTGCGGTGTCCATCTGCCAAAGCCCTCGCATCTTGCATTATTGTGCGTTGGGTGGTTAACGGACAGGTCGGGCAAGCGACTTGGGGGGTGTTGTTGGCAACCCCCTCTTTTATTTCTCCCAAACCAAAGTCATGCGTTCAAGGTCGGCCAAACGCTCGGTGTTTGAGCGGATGTCTGTGGTGTCGGCAGGTACCTCGAAATATTTGTGTTTTTCATGGGAAATGTGGGGAGGAGGGCGTTTTTTTGGTTTCTTTTGGGTGTGCGGTATGCGGTTTTTTTCAAAAATTGGCTGCATGGTTGAGAATTAATTGTATTTTTGCGGAAAATATGGAAAAGAATATGAATAGTGAGTTAATCATCAAAAAACGAATCCTAAGAGAAAACCGCAGAAGTACTGATAACTATGTGCTTGAGAGAGAGTTGAGAAGCAGTGTCGGTCCTGAGGAATTCAGGGCTAAGTTGGTGGAAACGGTAGCCAAGCGGTATGAAAACGTACAAGGTTAGGTTTACAAGAGGACTTTACGACAAGATAGATGAGATTGCGGAATACATTTCATCGATAAACACTGCCGAATCGAGAGTTCGATACGCAAATACACTTGTTGATGAGATTCTTACACTGTCGTATCGTGCGGATACAATGCCTACCTTACTATTGGATACGGCGTATGTACGACATCCGAATTCCAGGCGTATGCTTGTGAAAAAAGGGCGATTTGCAGTGTTTTTCACTATTTACAAGGATTATGTATTGGTTTACGACATCATTCCGTCAAAGATGTTGACAATGGAGTTGCCCGATACGGAAGAAATTTGACCCAGTGCTTGCGAATTTGGCTGCTGTGTCCGTTTGGTGTGGGATGGCAACTAAACGGTTCGCAAGGAGGCGGGATTTCCAATTCCGCAAGCCGGGTGAAGGGAGATTTGCCATTCCTGCATGAAGATCGTAGAGACGTCACATTGTGGCGTCTCTATGTTTTTTATTGCGGTAGGATGGACGGCGGCAGCGTCAGCGGGTCAAGACCCGCTGTCCCTGCCGGGGAGCTGCCTGCCGGGGAGCTGCCTGTCGGGATGCTGCCGTGGGTCGCCGACCTACGGTTACGGGAGGTTGCGTCTTTCAGACGCGGGGGGGTAGGGCTGTCACATGGTGATTTTCGTGGATTGAAAAATAATTTGTATTTTCGCAGCCTTAATAATTGTATTGGAAAACTATGAAGTACAACGAGATAGAAGACATATTCTCCGCTAAGCGGATGCAAAAGTATTTGCAAGCCTGTGGCGGCGATACGAGACGGGCAATGACCTTGTATCGTTACAACTTGAAACTTTCGCAGGAAATGTTCACACTGGTCAGTTGCTTTGAAGTGGCGTTGCGCAATCGTATTGACAAGCAGATGACCGCGCGTCTCGGTGGTGATTGGCTGCGTGATTCCATTCTGCCGAATGGGGCACTTTATTATGATCACAGGGTGGATAAAACACGAAAAATCATCGAGAAAGCGTACAACGAATTGATGCGTGGCAATGATTATTCCCATTCGAAACTTCTTGCCGAAATGGAGTTTGGTGTTTGGAAGTATATGTTTTCAAATGTAGTATATGCTTTGATGGGACAGGCACTTTTGCGTATTTTCCCTAACAAACCCGTCTCGTCCCGGCAACAGCAGTATGATAATTCATACATATTTCAAGAACTGGACTATATCAACAAATTGCGAAATCGGATAGCACACCATGAGCCTATTTGTTTCAATCGTCCTTCTGCCACCATCGACACTTCTTATGCCCTTAATCAGTATGCGCGAATGATGAGACTGTTCCAATGAATGGATATAGATGGAGCTTCCTTGATGTTTGGACTCGACCATGTTGGCGATGCCTGCACAAAAATCATGTGTTTGTAAGTAGAGTTGAAAAAAACTTGCAAGATAAGTTGTGTAATTCAAAAAAAACATCTATTTTTGCATCGTTGATTCCCGGCAGCCTCTGATACGTCAAGCTGTCGGGTCTGTTTTTTATTCGTTCCCATTCCCCATCCCTTGCGGATGACCCATTCGCGAGGCGAGGAGGCGGGATTTCCAATTCCGCAAGCCGGGGGAAGGGAGATTTGCCATTCCCGCATGAAGATCGTAGAGACGTCACAGTGTGGCGTCTCTATGTGTTTTATTGCCTGCCGGGGTTTTCGGAACCCCCCTAGCCCCCTTAAAAGGGGGAGGCGCAAAGCGACGCAGGGTTTGGGTCTTCTGAAACCCCCTGGCCCCCTTAAAAGGGGGAAGCGCAAAGCGGCGCAGAACTTGGGTCCGGTAGGCCCGTGTCCGGCAGGTGTCCCCCTTTTAAGGGGGTCGGGGGTTTCAGAAACTATTTCCCAAACTGGCTGTCTGGTAGGCCAGCGTCCGGCAGGTGTCTTCAAAATGTCTAGTAAGTGTTTTCAAAAACTCCCTTGGCTTGTCTTCAAAATGTCCGGTAGGTGTCTTCAAAAACCCCCTAACCCCCTTAAAAGGGGGATGGCGCAAAGCGGCGCAGGGTTTGGGTCTGGAAGGCTCGCGTCCGGTAGGTTGGCAGCCGGCAGGTGTCCCCCTCCCCCTCTTGAGGGGGCAGGGGGAGTAAAAAGGGGGTCGGGGGTTTCAAAACCCTAGCTCGCTTCCATCTTTCCTTCCCTTAATCAACTCACACTGTTCCTTAATGTAAGCCGCAACCTTGTCAGCATCCCTGCGCACGTCGCCGTCATTGACCCTCACAACCACCAGCCCTATAGCCCTCATTTGCCTGTCTCTTTCCTTGTCGCGAAGACGAGCTTCCGCCGTGAAATGTGATGCACCGTCAATCTCGACCACCAAGTCCAGTTCCTTGCAATAGAAGTCTGCAATATAATTTAGTATGGGCTTCTGCCTGGCAAAGGCATATCCGGTCTGCTTCGACTTGAGACGTTTCCACAGCATGGCTTCGGACTTCTCGCCGTTGTTTCTCAAGTCGCGGCTGAAATCCTTCAGTTTTGGGTTGTAGGGGAGATGGAATTGGCTGAACAACAGTCCATCAGGGCTGATGTCATTTTCGAGAAGATAATCAGGAGTGATGTCTGTGATTTGCATGTGCTTGTGTGCTTATGGATTGCAAAGATAATAAGAAATGGGGAATGCGAGGAAATGTTTTTTTTCGGAAACACTTGCGGAATGGGAAAATGTTTGTAATTTTGCTTACTTAAAAAACAAGCATAATGGAACCAACTGTTTTGAATGATGCACAATTGGAATTGTTGAAAATGATGTCTTTTTTCAGCACCCCTGAAGCGTTGAGGGATTTGAAGCAGGCTATTTCAAACTATTTCGCAAGGAAAGCTGAAGATGAAATTGACCGACTTTGGGAAAATGGAACCTTGACCGATGCAAAAGTGAATGGTTTTCGCAATCTTCATGAACGCACTCCATACTCAGCCCAATAGCATGGCCAACATTGTATTGGATACAAACAGCCTCATCATGGCAATCTCGGCAAGGAACATTTACCATAAGATTTGGCTTTCGTTCCTTGCGGGTGATTATTGCCTGTGTTTTTGAAAACCGTTGTGTTTCCTGTCGTTAATGTGATAAACATTGACGAGTTTTTGTGGGAAATAGAGAACATCTGACTATTATGCTTATGTTGTGTCATTTAACAGAGATGGGATTTCCACGACGAGTGCGAAGTTTCGCGAATTTGGCTGCTGTGTCCGTTTGGTGTGGGATGCCAACTAATCAGTTGTGTCATCAGGCGATTTCAATCCCCGCTCATGGTAGACGGCGCGATAAAATCAATTGATGCTAATTCGTGATGAATTAATGGTGATTTTTGTGTCAAATGATACGCGCCGAATCAAAGGAATGTTTTATCTTTGCGGCCTAATTTGAAATCATTCTTAATAAGACACGAGACTTCGAGACACGAGACGCGAGAGGAGGTTACAGCCCTAAGTCTTAAGCCCTTAGTCCTAAGTCAAAATACCGTCAATCATGGATCAGCATCCGAACGAAAATATCATCAGCGAAGTCACGAACAAGGAGTACGAATACGGCTTCGTGACCGACATTGAGACCGATTTTGTGCCGAAAGGCTTGAACGAGGATATCATCCGCCTCATTTCCAAGAAGAAAGAAGAACCCGAGTGGCTGTTGGAATTCCGCCTGAAGGCCTTCCGCCATTGGCTGACGCTCAAGCAACCCAACTGGGCACATCTCGACCTTCCAGAAATTGATTACCAAGACATTATCTATTACGCTGCACCCCGAAAACGCAAGGAAAAGCAAAGCCTCGACGAGGTGGACCCTGAACTCCTGGCCACTTTCGACAAACTCGGCATCTCTTTAGATGAGCAGAAGAAACTCTCAGGCGTGGCTGTCGATGCGGTGATGGACTCCACTTCGGTGAAGACGACTTTCCAAGAGACGCTCTCGAAGCACGGTGTCATCTTCATGTCGTTCAGCGAGGCGGTGAAGCAACATCCCGACTTGGTGAAGAAATATCTCGGTAAGGTGGTGCCTTACACCGACAATTTCTTTGCCGCCTTGAACTCGGCGGTCTTCAGCGACGGCTCGTTCTGCTATATCCCCAAGGGTGTTCGCTGCCCGTTGGAGTTGTCGACTTATTTCCGCATCAACGCGGCGAACACGGGCCAGTTTGAACGCACGCTCATCGTGGCCGACGAAGGTGCGTATGTGAGCTACATGGAAGGCTGCACAGCACCGCAGCGCGATGAAAACCAGCTTCATGCCGCCATCGTCGAAATCATTGCCGAGACCGATGCCGAGGTGAAATATTCGACCGTACAAAACTGGTATCCAGGCGATAAGGACGGCAAAGGCGGTGTTTACAACCTCGTCACCAAGCGCGGCCTTTGTCGCGGCGACCGCTCCAAGATCTCTTGGACGCAGGTCGAGACGGGTTCGGCCATCACGTGGAAATATCCGGGCTGTGTGCTGCTGGGCGACAACTCGGTGGGCGAGTTCTACTCCGTTGCGGTGACCAACAACTATCAGCAGGCCGACACGGGCACGAAGATGATCCATTTGGGCAAAAATACCCGAAGCACCATCATCTCGAAGGGTATCTCTGCAGGTCACAGCCAGAACGGTTATCGTGGCTTGGTAAGGGTAGCCGCCAAAGCTGAAAATGCCCGCAACTATTCGCAATGCGACTCCTTATTGTTAGGTGACCAATGCGGCGCCCACACTTGGCCCTACGTCGAGTGCGGCAACGACAGCAGCATCCTCGAACACGAAGCCACCACCTCGAAAATCTCCGAAGACCAGCTCTTCTACTGTCAGCAGCGCGGCATCCCGACTGAGAAAGCCATCGGACTGATTGTCAACGGCTACGCCAAGGATGTGTTGAATAAACTGCCTATGGAATTTGCGGTTGAAGCGCAAAAACTGTTGTCGATTACGCTTGAAGGCAGCGTCGGCTAAACCTCGTCCCGAAGGGACGATACTTTATTAACCGTAGGTCGCGACCTACGGCAACAAGCAAGAAACAAGAAAAATAATAAACTATGCTACTGAATATCAAAAATCTACACGTCTCCATCGGAGGCAAGGAAATCCTGAAAGGATTGAATCTGGGTGTCAACGCTGGCGAAGTGCACGCCATCATGGGACCCAACGGAACCGGTAAAAGCACCCTTGCAGCGGCCATCACGGGGCGCGATGGGTACGAAATCACAGAAGGCGAGATTTGGTACAAGGGCAAGAACATCGTTGGAATGTCGCCCGAGGACCGCGCCAACGAGGGCATCTTCCTCAGTTTCCAGTATCCCGTCGAAATCCCTGGCGTGAGCATACAGAATTTCATGCGCACCGCCGTCAACTCGAAGCGTGAGTATCAAGGACTTGCACCGATGAGCACCATCGAGTTCATGAAGTTGATGAAGGAGAAGCAGGCCATGGTGGAAATCACCGAGAAGCTGCAAAACCGCTTCGTCAACGTGGGCTACAGCGGTGGCGAGAAGAAGAAGAACGAGATCTTCCAAATGGCCATGCTTGAGCCGAGCCTCGCCATCCTCGATGAGACCGACTCGGGCTTGGATATTGATGCCTTACGCATTGTGGCTCACGGTGTTAACCAGTTGCACAATGCCGAAAACGCCTTTGTGGTCATCACGCACTACCAGCGTTTGCTCGACTACATCGTCCCCGACTTCGTCCATGTGATGTACGACGGGCGCATCGTCAAGACGGGCGGAAAGAACCTCGCCCTCGAACTCGAAGAAAAAGGCTACGAATGGATTAAGGAACTCTGATTATGGACAACCAACTTATCATAGCCGCCAACCAAAGTCGCGAAATCATTGAGTATGATGATGATGCACATCTTTCGTCTGAGCCGAAGGTAGCCGAAATCATCCTCAACGAAAACGCGAGTCTTGAGTTGTATGTGCTTCAAAACATCAGCAACGAGGCTTCCATCCAACGCGAATTCAAGGTCAGGCAGATGGCCGACAGTCGCCTGAAGATCGTGGTCATCACCTTCAATGGCGGCGATGTGCGCAATACCTATCACATTGATTTGGACGGTGAAGGCGCTGATACCCAAGTGTATGGACTTTATCTCATCGACAAGAAACAGCACGTGGAGAACTATTTGAAGGTGAACCACAACGTGCCGCATTGCACAAGCAACGAGAAGTTCAAAGGCGTTTTGGACGATGAGGCCACGGGCATTTTCAACGGACATGTGTATGTGGCCAAAGACGCGCAAAAGACAGATGCGCATCAAAACAACAGCAATATCATCCTGACGCCGACTGCAAAAATCAACAGCCAGCCGTTCCTTGAGATTTATGCCGATGACGTGAAATGCTCGCACGGCACCTCCACCGGCCAACTCGACCAGGAGGCCATGTTCTACATGCGTCAGCGTGGTATCAGCAAAGCTAACGCAAGGATATTGTTGATGTATGCCTTTGCTGCCGAGGTGAGCAACCACATTGGCAACGAGATGCTGCACGAACACATCGATGACATGATCAAACGTCGCCTGCGCGGTGAGCTGTCGAGCTGCGAGAACTGTGTCCTGCGTTGCAGCCATCCGAAGGAATATAATTTTGATATTGATTATTCGAAGATTTAATGGAACAAAACCGGCAAAACTCACAAAACCATATAGGGTTTGTTTTGACGGTTTTGTATGTTTTGTTAGAAATGAAAAATGATGGATATCACAGCAATAAGGAATCAATTCCCCGTCCTCAACCAGCAGGTCTATGGCAAGCCCTTGGTCTATTTCGACAATGCGGCCACCACGCAGAAGCCCTTGTGTGTCATTGATCGCGAGCGCGACTATTACCTGCACGAGAACTGCAACATTCACCGTGGAGTACATTACCTGAGCCAAAAGGCGACCGAGGCCTACGAGCATGCTCGACAGACTGTTGCTGATTTCGTCCATGCCAAAGAGTCCCGCGAAATCATCTTCACTCGAGGCACCACGGAATCGCTGAACCTTTTGGTGACTTCGTTTGAGCACATGCTTCTCACCCTTCCCCCTCTCAGGGGGGGGCAGGGGGGAGTCAAACCCAACTTCCACCCCAAAGTCCTCGTCACTGCTATGGAGCACCACTCCAACCTTGTGCCGTGGCAGCAGATGGTGCAAAGGCATGACGGTCAGTTGCTTGTCGTCCCAATGGACGATAAGGGCGTTTTGGACTTGAACCGCTATGAGGAATTGCTCAAAGAGCAGCCAATGGTGGTCTCCATTGCCCACATTTCCAATGTGTTGGGAACCATCAACCCAGTAAAGCAAATGGTGAAGATGGCGCACGAATACGGCATTCCCGTTGTCGTTGACGGTGCCCAGTCCATTGCCCACCATTCCATTGATGTTCAAGACCTTGACTGTGATTTCTTCGTGTTTTCGGGCCATAAGATGTACGCCCCGATGGGCATTGGCGGCTTGTACGGCAAGGCGGAATGGCTGAAAAAGTTGCCTCCCTACCAATTTGGTGGCGAAATGGTCGACACGGTGAGTTTTGAAAAGACGACTTTCAACGTTTTGCCTTACAAATTCGAGGCTGGCACACCTAATGTGGGTGCTGCTTTAGGTTTGGAAACGGCAATTCTGTTTTTGCAAGGTCTTGATAGGAAAGAAGTTGAGCAACACGAAGCCCAACTTCTGCAAACGGCTGTCCAACAACTTTCGGAGATTGAAGGCATCCGCTTTATTGGCGAGGCGGAGCATAGGAGTGGTTTGGTTTCGTTCGTCATTGATGGCATCCATCCGTACGATTTAGGTACGATTATCGACAAGATGGGAGTGGCTGTGCGCACGGGTCACCATTGCGCAGAGCCAGTGATGACGCGCTTCGGCATTCCGGGCACGGTGAGGGCTTCGTTTGCGTTATACAATACTTTGGATGAAGTGGAAATCTTCGTCAGGGCTGTGCGTCGGGCTGCGATGATGCTTCGTTAGCCTTGACGTTTTCTTCTGCTTGGTTTACAGCGTTTTCCACGGGTTCTAATTGTAGCTTCCCGCCTTTCAGTTTGAGTTTTTTCTTCACTCGGATTGGCGCGATGATGAGCACGAGCAAAACCTCAAGGATGTATTTTACCATAGGCACAGGCCCTGTGACCATCAGTTGGAAGACAATTAATGCCAATGACGCTGTCAGGAAAATGGCTTTGCCGTGCACTTTCTTTCTGAAGATTTGTATCAGGCTGAAAACCAATATTGTGGATAATGCAAGTTGGATGATTTGTATCCAAAGCTCTTTTTTGCCTTGGGCCAAATCACCGTTGTTGAAATAATAGGAGTCGATGAAATAGCGGCTGTAAACCAAGGTAAAGATTTCATACACAAGCATCAAGCCATAGTAAGTGATGGCAAAAGTGGCCGCCAGCTTCATCGCAAGGGTCAGCTCGGGCTTCAGGTTGAAAATCTTTCCTTCGCGCTCTTTCATTCTTCAAGGGTGTTGGGTTTGTCTTTCATGTTTTCCATCTCCATCCGCTTGAAATACAGGTAGTAAACCGCGATGAACATGCAGGTGAGCAACAAATCGGTCATGAAAGGCGATGGGTGCATCAATGGGTATTTGTAGATGGAAGAAACGATAAGCATCAGGATTTGTGAGATGGCGTAGAAATGAAGCCCTGACTTGTTGAGTCTCAGCATTTTGACAACACCTGCCAGTGAGACCACAAACAACACTAACATAAGCAGATAATAAACGGGCTTGATACCAGCCAAGGCGGTCATCGAATCCATCATAGCGGTTCGCATTTCTTCGTTGGCCGTGGTCAGGAAAGGAGCCATTGTCTCCTCTAATTGTCCTGTCTTCACCATCTCGGCAATCATTGGCGTACCAACAAACATGATGATGGAACTGAAGATGTTGAGGACGGCGTTGAGGAACGACAGCACAAGAAGGATGGTCATCCCGACGGGGCGTTTGGGCGGTTGTGCGGTGGTTTCCATTTCGTAACAAAACCAGTAGAGACGTAGCGCGCTACGTCTCTACATGAGTGATTCATTTATTCGTTCTTCAAAACATCAAAATCCAGCGGGTAGTCCTTCACGAACTGCACGCTCTTGGCAATCTCGGTGTACATCACCTTGTCGACGCGCACAAATTCCACGTGCTTGCGGTATTCGGCCACAAACTGCTCGATGCAGGGCGACGACTTCAACGGACGGCGGAACTCCAAGGCTTGCGAGGCGTTGAACAACTCGATTGCGAGAACGCGCTCCAGGTTTTCGGCCACGCGCAAAGCCTTGGTGGCGGCATTGGCACCCATGCTGACGTGGTCTTCCTGACCTTGCGATGACTCAATGCTGTCGACCGAGGCGGGTGTGCAGAGTTGTTTGCTCTGGCTGACGATGCTGGCGGCGGCATATTGCGGAATCATGAAGCCGCTGTTCAGTCCAGGCTCGGCGACGAGGAACGACGGGAGGTCGCGCTTGCCACTAATCAACTGATAGATACGGCGTTCGCTGATGTTGCCCAACTCAGCCATGGCGATGGCCAAGAAGTCCAAAGTGATGGCCAAAGGCTGACCGTGGAAGTTGCCCGCGCTGATGACCAAGTCGTCGTCGGGGAAGATGGTCGGGTTGTCGGTGACGGCGTTGATTTCCTCGCTGAAGACGGAGGCCACATAGTCGATGGCATCCTTCGAGGCACCATGCACCTGCGGCATGCAACGGAACGAGTAGGGGTCTTGGACGTGTTTCTTCTCCCTGACAATCAGCTCGCTGCCTTCGGTGAACTCACGCACACGCTTTGCGGTGACGATTTGTCCGTTATGGTGACGGATCTGGTGCACTTGGTCGAAGAAAGGCTCGATGCGACCGTCGAAGGCTTCCAGAGAAACGGTGCCGATGAGGTCGGCCAAGTAACTAAGACGGAAGGCTTTCAGTAAAACGTAAGTGCCGTAGCTGCTCATGAACTGCGTGCCGTTGAGCAAGGCCAATCCTTCCTTCGATTGCAAGGTGATGGGCTGCCAGCCGAACTTGTCGAGGACTTGTTGAGCGGGAACGATCTTGCCTTCATAATGCACTTCGCCCAAACCGAGCAGAGGCAGCATGAGGTTGGCCAAAGGTGCCAAGTCGCCGGAAGCGCCGAGTGAGCCTTGATTGTAGACCACGGGCAGCACGTCGTTGTTGAAGAAGTCGATGAGGCGCTGGACGGTCACCACTTGCACGCCGCTGTTGCCGTATGAAAGGCTTTGCACCTTTAATAACAGCATGAGGCGGATGATTTCCTCGGGCACCATCTCGCCCGTGCCGCAGGCGTGCGACATGACGAGGTTCTTCTGCAAAGTGCTCAGGTCTTCCTTCGAGATGCTGTGGTCGCAGAGCGAGCCGAAGCCGGTGGTCACGCCGTAGATGGGCTTCTCTGGGTTCTCCATCTTCTTGTCAAGATAGTCGCGGCATTTCTGGATGCGTGCGATGGCGTCGTCGCTCAAGGCGAGCTTGTAGCCTTTCGTGATTATTTCGTTTACCTGTTTGAAGGTCAATTCTTTGGATGAGATGTAATGGGTGTTCATATTTGTTATGTGTTTGTTATGTTTTCTGCTTAGTGCAGGGACTCACGTCGCCTGTGAAATGCAGGGACTTACGTCGCCTGCTTAATGGTATGTCGCCCCTACGGGGCTTTGCTCTCGCGCCGCATGGCGTCATTGCGAGGAACGAAGCAATCCAGGGATTATTTCAAAATCGTTTCCACCAATTTGTTGGCTTCCACGGTCTCCTGCGTTCCTTCCTTCATGAATTTGACGGTGAATTTCCCCTCAGCCAACTCTTGCTCGCCAGCGATGATGACGACAGGGATGTGGCGTTGGTCGGCATATTTCATCTGTTTCTGGATCTTGGCGGCATCGGGATAGATTTCCGCGTTGATGCCGTGTTTGCGCACCTGGTTGAGGTATTTCAGGCAGTATTTTTCCTCGTTCTTGCCGAAGTTGAGGAAGATGACCTTGGTGCTCTCCGACATGGTTTCAGGGAAGAGGTTGAGGCCTTCCAAAACGTCGTAGATGCGGTCGGCACCGAAGCTGATGCCCACGCCAGAGACATTCGGCAGACCAAAGATGCCCGTCAGGTTGTCGTAGCGACCGCCGCCCGAGATGCTGCCGATGGCGAAGTCCAAGGCTTTCACCTCGAAGATGGCACCAGTGTAGTAGTTCAGGCCACGGGCCAAAGTCAGGTCGAGTTCGGTAGTGATGCCGAGTTCCATATCGTCGATGTAGTCGAACAAGGTCTCCAACTCCTCGATGCCTTTTTTGCCTACTTCGTTGTCTAACAACGGCTTCAGTTGGGCAAGTTTCTCCCTCGTGTCGCCTTTCATGAAAAGGATGGGCTGGAGTTTTTCGATGGCCTCGGCTTCCAATCCTTTCTCGGTGAGCTCCGCGTTGACGGCCTCGATGCCGATTTTGTCGAGTTTGTCGATGGCCACGGTGATGTTGATCAAAGCCTCGGGCTCGCCGATGTATTCGGCGATGCCAGCCAACACTTTGCGGTTGTTGATTTTCAGTGCGACACGGATTTTCAGTGCACTGAACACCTCGTCGACGATTTGCACCAACTCGGCTTCATTCAATAAGGAATTGCTTCCGATGATGTCGACGTCGCATTGGCAGAACTCGCGGTAACGGCCTTTCTGCGGACGGTCGGCACGCCAAACAGGTTGGATCTGGTAGCGCTTGAACGGGAAGGCGATTTGGTCGCGATACATCGTGACGAAACGGGCGAAGGGCACGGTCAGGTCGTAACGCAAACCTTTCTCGCTGATTTTGCTGGCCAACTTGAGCGATTCAAGCGGCTCACCGTTTTGCTCCACGCCACTCATGAAGTCGCCCGAATTGAGCACGCGGAAGAGGAGTTTGTCGCCTTCGTCGCCGTATTTGCCCAAAAGGGTGCTGAGGTTTTCCATCGAAGGTGTTTCAATCGGTTGGAAACCAAAACGTTTGAACACGGTCTTAATCGTGTCGAAGATATAGTTGCGGCGTACCATGACTTCTGGCAGGAAGTCGCGTGTGCCTTTGGGAATGCTGGGTTTTTGTGCCATTTTGGAAAATTTTTGCAAAAATAGTGAAAAATCCGTTGCCGTGCATAGATTCCGTTCAACTCAATCTCCTATGTCATTCCTTGCAGGGATATGTGCGATCGGAATCTATAGGAGATTTGCACGGGAATGACATGCATGGCAACCTACTTATTTCAGTTCAAACGTCTCGCCTTGCTCTGGGATGACGATATTGTCCCAACCTTCCTTGCGCAACTGGCGACGATAGTATTCTTGTGCCTCGAGGTCGCCGTGCACTATGAAGGTCTTCTTCACCTTCTTTGGGTCTTGGCAGCTGAGGTAGTGGATGAGTTCCTTGTAGTCGCCGTGGCCACTGAAAGCGTCGATTTCGAAGATCTCGGCGTTGACGGTGTGCTCCATGCCAAAAATCGACACCTTGTCGGGAGTCGGCTTCTCCAACAGCTTGGCGCCCAAAGTGGTAGGTGCACAATAGCCGATGGCCAAGATGCTGTTATTGGGGTTCTCGATGCTGTTGGCTATGTGGTGCTTTACACGACCGGCTTCCATCATGCCCGAGGCGGAGATGATGATGCAAGGCTCCTTGCGGGCGTTCAAGGCTTTTGACTGGTTGATGTCGCGCACGAAAGTCAAACCGTTGAAACCAAACGGGTCGGGGTCGTATTCGATGACGTCTTTCACGTCGTCGTTGAACGCATCCAAGTGCATACGGAACACCTCGGTGGCGTTGACGGCCAAGGGACTGTCGACGAATACCGGAATCTTCTCGGGCAGTTTGCCTTCGTTATAGAAGTTATTCAGCAGATACACAATCTCTTGTGTGCGGCTGACCGCAAACGAAGGGATGATGAGTTTGCCGCGTTTCTCGACGCAGGTGTGGTAGATGATTTCCAAAAGCTGTTGTTCGGCGTTTTCGCGGTCGCTGTGGAGGCGGTTGCCGTAGGTGGCCTCTGTGATGATGTAGTCGCAGTGCGGGAACGGTTCGGGCGAGCGCAGCAGGTAGTTGTATTCGCGCCCGATGTCGCCCGTGTAGCCGATGCGGGTCATCTTGCCGCCTTCGTCAATTTCGAGTATGGCGCAGCCGCTGCCAAGCAGGTGGCCCGTGTTGTTGAATTTCACCTTTATATTATTGTCGAGGTAGAGGTAGCGGTTGTAGGCCACGGTGACGAACAATTCCATGCAGGCTCGTGCGTCTTTCTCGGTATAGATGGGCTGCAAGGCGGGCAGGCCTTCCTTGCGGCGTTTCTTGTTGAACCACACCATATCGTTCTCCTGGATGAAGCCGCTGTCGGGCAACATGATGCTGCACAGGTCTTTGGTGCCGTCGGTGCAAACGACTTGCCCACGGAAGCCGAGCTTATAGAAATAAGGTATCAGGCCGCAGTGGTCGATGTGGGCATGGGTGAGGATGATATAGTCGATTTCCTTCGGGTCGACCATGATGTTGCGGTTGGCGGCGTCGGTTTCGAGGCCCTTGCCTTGGAACATTCCGCAGTCGAGCAAGATTTTCTTGCCGTGGTCGGTGGTGATGAGGTGCTTGCTGCCCGTCACTTCTTGGGCCGCACCGATGAATTTGATTTTCATAGTTCGTTCAAAAATTTGGCTTCAAAGATAGAGAAAAAAAGTGAGGTGGCAATGTTTTGTCACCTCACTTTGCGGTTATTTCACTTTTTGGTGTTTATTCCACCACAATCTGCCTAACGGTTTCACCATTGGCGGTGCCAATGTGCATCACATAGACGCCCTTGGCCATGCCGGAGAGATCGATGCGCACTTGCACGCCTTCCACCTTGGCGTTGTAGACGGTCTGGCCGAAGGCGTTCACGATGCGGACACCTTGCAGACCTTCGCCCTCAAGCGTCACTTCGCCTTGGGTGGGGTTGGGGTAGAGGCTGACGTCGGCCTGCTGTTCGCCAATGCCTTCGGTGTACATGAAGTGGGCCACCAGGTCGCGGTCGCTGGTGATGACGAAGGTGTAGGTCATTTCTTCCGAGACCACCTCGCCGTTTTCAGTCCAGTTTTGGAAGGCCCAGTCTTCGTTGCGCTCGATGGTCAATGTGACCTCTTCGCCGTAGCTGTAGATGCCTCCACCGATGATGGTCCCCGCTTCCTCTGGGTCGATGGTAACCTTGACATCGAAGGTTTGCAGTTCGAAGATGGCCGTCAAGGAGCGGCTGCCTGTCACGGTGAAGCTGTAGTTGGCTTCCGTCGAAACCACTTCTTCGCCTTCAACCCAGTTAATGAAATTGTAGCCCTCGTTGGCCGTTGCTGTCACGGTAACGTTGTCTCCATAGAGGTAGGAGCCTCCACCAGTGGTTGTACCGCCCTCAACAGGATAGGCCGACGTAAAGACCGCGCAGCTTTGCAACTGGAATTGGGCCACAAATGCAGCCGATTCAGTTACGTTGAATGTGTAGTTGGCATTGGTCGATACTTGTTGTCCGTTCTTGGTCCAGCGCACGAAGTTGTAGCCTGTTGCTGGCGTGGCCGTCAAGGTGCAGCTCTGGCCATAGTTGAAGGTGCCGCCACCGGCAACAGTGCCGCCGTCGGCCGGATTGGCTGTGGCAGTGATGGTGTAGGTCTGGGCAGTGAAGTTGGCCACCAAAGTGCGGTTGCTATTCACCGTGAAGCTATAATTCGCATTAGTCGAGACCACGTTGCCGTTTTCGGTCCAGTTGGTGAAGTTGTAGCCCGTATTAGCTGTGGCATGCACAGTGCATTGTTGTCCTTGCTGATAAGTGCCGCCGCCAGAGACTGTGCCACCGTTGGTCGGGTTGGCCGACACGCTGATGGTGTAGTTTTGGGGCTGGGCTTGGAAGTTGGCCACCAAAGTGCGGTTGCCCGTCACGGTAAAAGTGTAACTGGCTTGCGTGGAGGCTACCGTGCCGTTTTCTGTCCAGTTGGTGAAGGTGTAGCTGGCATTGGCCGTGGCCGAAACGGTGCATTGTTGACCTTGCTCGTAGGTGCCACCGCCAGCGACTTGACCACCATTATTCGGGTTGGCCGAAACGTTGATGTTGTAGGTCTGTGTGCCGCCATTGACGATTTGGATGGTAGCGATGTAGGTAATTTTGTTGTAGCCAAACACGGTCAGCGTGGCGGTGCCTGTGGTTCCGGGAGCGGTGAAGGTGATGTTGGCCACACCATTATTAATAGTGGCCGAGCCCATGATTTCGTTGTTGCGGGTCAAAGTTGCCAAAGCACCATTACCGTTGGTGGCGTTGACCATGAACGAGGTCGCGCTGGTGTTCATCGAGGAGGCGTGGGTGACGTTCATGTTTTCGGGAACGGCATTACGGACTGTCAGAGTCGGATCGCCGTAGAGGATCCACGAGAGGTAGGTGCCTTTGGCGGCATTGGCGTTTTGGCCGTATTGGTCCAAAATCTTCATGTTGCCGTCAAACGAGATACCGCCCAATGTGCGCTTGATGTTGTCGGCGTGTTGTTCGGTCAACACATCCACCATCTCGTCCTGGCCGTATTGCGGCTCTTGCCAAGGCTGCGAGATGTAGGAGAACATGCCGCCGATGGCGCCCGTGGGTTGCGTCGGGTCGGGATTGTTGACATTGCCGTTAGTGGCACGGAGCCAAGTCTCGCCAAAGCAGGGCTGGCTGTAGTCATATTTTCCGTTGAGGCAGGCCACCGACCAGATGATGGGCAGCTTGTTGACATTGGTCAGTGCGTTGACGTTCGAGTTGCTGTAGCTGTTCAACGCCCAGCTGATCTCCGAGCCGTGGTTGCAGTAGTTGATGATGCTCACACCGTCGTTGATGTGTTGGCTCAAGATGGTTGCCGACGAGGAATAGCCCGAAACGCCAGGATAGTCTTGGTAAACAGTGGTGTAGTTATAGTTCAAAAGGTCGGTGCGGATGTTGTCGATGTGTTGCCAGTCATATTCTCCAAAGTGGCCGGGACCGTCGTTGTTGCCAAGGCCGTCGCCAAAGGTCAACCAGGTGTCAGAGGCGTTGATGTCTCTTTCGTAATGGATTACCTTATTGACTTGCGTGGTCACGTGGGCTTCGGTTTCAGCGGAGAAACGGCCAACGATGATGTCGTTATAGAGGTCATTACCAACCACTTGGCCGTACATGTTGTCGCTCTTGCCACTGTAGCCGCTCCAACCGCTGCCTGCGGTGAAGTTGATGCCGGGGATTTGTCCGACATCGCCCACCAAAAGCACATGGGTGAGGTTGGGGTTGGCGCTGTACTGGTTCTGGATATAGGTCTGGATGGCCGACGTGGTCGTGCCCGAAGTAGAGGTGCCGACCATCGTAGTGGGACGGCCAATCTGTTTCTTCCAGTTGACGAAAGGCTGCATGGCGCTCATGAAAGCATCGTGGCAGATGATGAGCAGGTCGCCGGTCTCAACCATGGGCGTGTATTTGCTCAGGCCTTCGTTGAAATTGATGAACTGACGCTCATACATCGTCTTGATTTCGGGATCCATCGTCACCGTCGTCGAACGGCGGTCGATGATGTTTTCGCCTTGCTGCCCATCGGCGTACATCTCAACGGTCATGTTGTAATACACGCGCAAGGTCTTCGAAATCGGGTTGTAGGCGAAGGGGTAGACCACCATGTTCTGTCCACGGAAGTCGCGCAGGATGTAGGGATCATAAAGGCCCACATTCTGGGCAGGGAAGAAGGCATCCGTTGCATAAGCCTCGCCATAAGTGTAAGGCACATCGGCAGGGTTGATGGTGCGCGGGAAATCGCCTTTCGACGGGGCCACTTCCATCGGATAATCGGTGTATTGCGCGTCAACAACGCGGATGCCGTAGTGCTGACGGTCGCCAACGATGGCCGCAACCGCAATCACGGGCAGGTTTGGCTCGCCGGCTTGGGCGGTGGTCACCGTCTTGGGGACGGAGATGAGGTTGGCCTCGCCACGAGGCGTGTTCACTTCCATGGCATAGAAGCCAGGAACTTGCAGGTTGACGGTGATGCTGCTCTCTGAAGAGGCAACCAAAGTCGTCTGAATGGTGCTCGGAGCGTCGCTCTTGATGGCGACCCACTGCTGGCCGAATGTCACGACCGACAGCATGACGAGCAGGGCGGTAAGGATATGTTTTCTCATAATGAAAGGATATTGATTTTCAAAGGGGCAAAAATAGTGATTTTTCTGAAAGCTATGGAAAAAATTGACAAATCTTCTAACAAAACTTGCAAAACCATTGCTTGTTTGTGGGAAGCACGCCAACCGGCTGCTTCCCTGCGGAGACACGGTTGTGGAGCCGCTGCAAAAAAACTGTGAGGTTTTGTGGGTTTTGTGATAAAAAAGGCTAATGATGTTTTTTCGTAAACGCCACCGAGTCGCCCCAAGCGTTGTACAGAACCTTGTGCCCAATGGCGGCCAAGCGCACGTCGAGGCAAGTCTGGCATTGGTCGGGCTTGTCGCTCACGCAGGCCTTGTCGGGGTAGATGAGGTAGTTCTCGCGGAACTCGTTGGGAGTGAGGTTCGGCATGATCACATTGGCACCCGCTGCGATGGCCTTTTCGCGCCCTTGAGGGTCGACGGTTTGGTTGGCTGTGGCTGCCACCATGTTGATTTCGGGCATCATCAGGCGCAGCGTGGCAATCATCTTTAGGGTCAGTTCCATGCGTTTTTCGGCGGACGGAATCTGGTCGCGGTACTGCCAAAGTGGTGTGTCGGGATGCGGGATGAACGGCCCCATGCCGACCATGGCCACATCTTTCTTTTTGAAAAACAACAAGTCGTCGGCGAGGTCGTCCAAAGTCTGGAAGGGGAGGCCCACCATCACGCCAGTGCCGGTTTGGTAGCCGATTTTCAGCAGACTGTCGATGCAGTTCAAGCGCGTTTGGAAGTCGTGTTTCGCGTCGCGCGGGTGAATCTTATAATAAAGGTCTTCGTTTGAGGCCTCGATGCGGAGCAGATAACGGTGCGCGCCCGCCTCAAACCAACGGCGGTAGGTCTCCTCGGTTTGCTCGCCTAAGGAGAGCGTAATGCCGAGGCTGCCGTTGTCGATCTTCTTGATTTCCTTGACCAAATGGGTGATTTTGTCGACAAAAGCGGCATCGCTGCGCTCGCCGCTTTGCAGCGCCACCGAGCCGTAGCCCAACTCGTGCGCCAACTTCGCACATTCAATGACCTCCTCGTCGCTGAGCGTGTAGCGCTCGAAGTTTGGGTTCTTGCTTCGCACGCCGCAATAGAGGCAGTATTTGGTGCAGACATTGCTATATTCAATCAGCCCGCGCAGGTGGACGTAGTTGTCCAAGTGCGCCAGCTTCACCTGCAAAGCCTTGTCGAACAACAGTTTCTTGTCGTCGCCTTCGGCAGCTAGGAGAAGTTTGATTTCCTCATGCTTCAAGGTTCCTGAGCTTGTCGAAGGACCGATTCTATTTAGGATTTCAGTGATAGACATATCGTGTTTTGAAAATTTGCTGCAAATGTAGGAATTTCCGAAAAATGCTTATATTTGCAAGTTGAAATAAATGGACATGGGTAAGAAAACCGTACAGATTATTCCTTCGGATTCCGATGCTTTTGAAAGACAATTTGCATACGTGGATTCCATTATCAAGAGGCATCGCACATCAGCGATAGCCACAGTGAACATGGAATCGTTGCTGACAGCGTGGGAAGTGGGGCAATTCATATCCACCCAGTTGAAATCATCACATTGGGGTAGCAAGGTTGTCAGCGAATTGGCCGATTACCTGAAGAGGCAAAATCCCAAACGTCGGGGATTCGGGAAAAGGAATCTCTATAATATGGTGAAGTTCTACGACACATACAGCACTGTTGAATTTGTCGAAATTACCCAAAAAACAAAGATCAGCGAATTTGTGCAATTGGAAACTGCACAAATTGGGAGTGTGAAGGAACCCAATGAAATTGTGCAGTTGGCAACTGCACAATTATCGCCTGACCGCGATGTGAAACGTGACAACGAAAACCCGAGCATTGGCATCATCCTGTGCCCTTCTGCCGACCGCAGCATGGTGGAATACACATTAAGCCGCTCGTTAAGCCCGACCATGGTGACCGAATATCGCCGCAAACTCATCCCCCAAGAGGTGATGCAAAAGTCGTTGGACGAATATTGTTCATATTTGGGTACAAAATTGAATGAAAATATCGATAATTAACACAATAATAATCAACAACTTAAAAACAAAAGAGTAGACAAACAAATACATACATATTAGCAGATAGCACTTGTTGCTGTCCTTGACTCTCAATTTTCCACAAGTTCCCGCTTCGACGGGACGATTCCTCAAGGACAAGTTACAAATGCCGTAGTTGCTACGGCGTGGAATACTTGTTAGAGGAATGGGCGTGGAAACCCGAGAGTCAAGCAAGAGACAAATTCCACGCTTTTTTATGTCGAAGGTCAGGGATGTACATATCGGGAACAGGATTAAGGCTGTGCTGAGGCAGCAGGGGAGGTCTACGGTTTGGTTAGCCAGCCAGATTCCCTGTACGCCCAACCATTTGTATAAGGTGTATGCCAACGCCTCCATCAACACGGGTTTGCTAAAGCATATTTCCGACATTTTAGACTATAATTTCTTCGAGGAATATATCCAAAATGGATAGGGATTTCTATTGGTAATGGATAGGTGTAAATAATTGGTTTATAATGTATTATGTCTAATTTTGCGGTGTACGATAGCCCAAAATTAGAAGTTACGATAATAAGCTGTTTTTCAACGAATTGAAAAGGCAAAATGTGACTGAGAGGGCGAAGCTGTGTAGAGACGCAATATTTTGCGTCTCGAAGGAAAGGGAAACAAATCTTCATCAATCTGAAACAAATATGGACTGCTTCGCTTCGCTCGCAGTGACGCAAAGCGACGCGGAACTTGTGTCCGGCAGGCCACGTCCCGAAGGGACGACACTTTATTAACCGTAGGTCGTGACCTACGGAGGGTCGTGACCTATGGCAGCAGCGGACACGCCAATTCCGGCAGGCAAAGTCACGGAGTGACGACAGATGATAGGCAGGCGGTGTGAACCCCTGCCGACAAAAAACAGAATTCCGATTAGCCCCAAAGGGGCGAAAGGATAACCAGGCAAAAAGACAATAATCGGATTGCAAATCCTGATATTCGACACCGGCGGATTGCAAATCCGCCTGAACTGGATGAACATGAATCGAACTCGGTTTGTTCAATGAGTGAGGTCTTGCAAATCCTTCTTACATCATCAAAATTTGACAATATGCTTGAAACGGTGCTTTGTCAAAGATTCGGGTTTCAAACATCTGTGACAAAGACGGAAGCAACTGTAAAAGCATTGCCGAGCTCAGCACTTGAACAGAAATCACTTGAACTAATGGGAAAATCTGCGTGAAAGTAGATAACAATACATTAAACTGTACTGGAGTTGTAGAAAACTCTAATCCTACTTTAGGCCGATCAAGGACAGATACTATTGGTAAAGTTAACGGTACTGCTCTTAAGGTGACTATGCCTGCCAACCCACACAAGACTTGAAAGAACATCATTGGAACAACATCTGCGGCAACGGCAAATGCAAATACAACAAATACTAACACATACTTGAATCATGTGGAAGACGGCAATGTGACGAGTTCATTAAGAATACAGTGAACAAGTTGAGTTTCCGTTTCTGCTCAAAATGGTACTCTCACTATCAGTGGGACTGTCGGTACTACTACCTATACTGCTGATAGTGGTTTAACTTTGGCAAGTAATGTTTTTAAGGCAAATTTGAAATCATATACAAAATCTACAAATGCTGCCATTGATTGATGAACAGATGCTAATAAGCAATATGCCGTAAGCTTAGACAAGGATGGAAAGCTATCTGTTAATGTCCCTCGGGAAGCGTGAAACGGATGAGACGGCCTCACCGTTTCGTGAACCACAAACAACGGATACTGTAAATACATAGGCGGAGTGACATTATCAACTCTATGATGAGGAAGTGACGGTGGCGAAGGCTACATCCAATATACCGACACCAACGCTTGATGAGGCGACAGCCATTGGAAATCAACATTAAGTTGAAACAGCCGTTACTACTTACAACCAAACCTTACCAACGGAACATACCGAGTTGAACTTTATCCATGAAGTAGTACAACAACACATGGAGCTGCTTCAAAAATCGTATTTGACTCAAAATGAATCAGAATCAACAATTGAGCACAATTCTACACTTGAGCATGACTTGCTGTAGGTTGAAATATCATGGTTTGACAGACAAGTACAGATAACTATATCTACATCTATGCTACATGAAATAACAATGATTCAAACAAGCGTTTCGAAATCTTCTGAAACAACGAGCTTGTCCTCTGAACCACAAGCGGTTCATACCTATACTTCGCACAAAGGAGCTGAACCGTGGGATTTAGGCTCGGAGTGAACACCTCCAACCCAAAAGCCACGCTTGACGTAAAATGATGAATCCGCGTGGGAAACAACTGCGAACAAAGAACTTGTACAGGCTCAAATGTATGAACTATCGTGTATACATCAGATATGTTTCTGGGTTGTAAAAAGATTAGCTGAACTACATACAAACGGGTTAGCTTAGATGGATGAACGCGATCCGGTACCAACTTACTATCATTCAGCAATTGTGTATTAAGTGAATATAATAGTAATGGTACATTATATAATGGCCAAACACAAGCAGAATATTAAATACAAAAAAGCAGTTGACTTTTGTGTACAAATCAATATACTTACATCTGGTTATAAACAGACAAAACAAAATAAAAAAGAAAGGAGAAAACAAAATGAAAAAGATTACACTCTTGTTGGCTATGATGATAGCCGGATTTGCGAACGCACAGACCCTGCATGTCTCTGTGATTGATGACATTGTGGTAGACATCAATTACTTTTGTGCTGACACATTGGTGATTCATGCTGACCCTACATGTTTTCATCCCGTCTGGCGTCGCCAAGACTTGTCTGAGGTACTTGATGGTGTTTTTCAGTTGGTTGTCACCGAAAACGAACACCAAGGAGGGTGGGTCTATGAAGACTCCAATGGTGCTAACATCTGGTTTGATGTGTACATCAGTTCACCGACATCCAACGCCTTCAACCCATTCGACGCGCCTTTCGTCTGGAAGCGTCCCGGCGACACAATTACCCTTGGCAACCCCGAGTTGGATTTCCTTGAGTTCCAATGGTCAACCGACGAGACGACACCGACCATCGATGTGGTCGACGACGGCACCTACTCAGTGGAGGTCAACGACCCCTGCGGTCCAAGAACCTTCTCCATCGAAGTCCGCAACAGCGTGGAGCTTTTCCGCGCCACGACGGAACTTGAGCACAACCGCAACCAAGCCACTTGGCAGACCACGCCCGAACAGGCCGAGTATGTCCAAGAGGTCAACGTCTACCGCAACAACCAGCTCGTTGCCACCGTGCCTTACACCGACGGCGTCTTCACCGACGACATCGGCAGCGCCGACGCTCCTTGGCAATACCACCTCGTGGCCGTCTCCAACGGCGAGGAATGCCCCTTGCGCTCCTATTGGGCCCGCACCATCTCGATGAGCGACCTCATGGGCTCGCAGGGCACGCAAACCCTCAGTTGGACCAGATACGAACAGGAGAATCCCGCCAAGGGCGACGAGGTGCAATCCTACGGTATCTTCGACGTTGTCGGAGGCAACCCGCGCTTGGTCATGGAGGTCGGCTCGTTCGTCAACATGTACAACTACGACCCGTCCAACTTCGACGGCTACGCGGCCGTGGCGGCCATCTTCTCGCGCGACGGTAAGTCGCCCCTCGACTTCGAGGACTGCGCCTTCTCCAACCGCACCGAAGCCCCGCTCGGCCTCGGCGAGCACGAAACCGCAACGTTCAGCGTCTACCCGAACCCTTCAAATGGGGTGTTCACTGTGGAAGGTGCGGGCATGATGACCGTCATGAATGTGCTCGGGCAGATCATCAAGGAAACCGAAATCGACGGACAATACATAATGGAACTGCCACAAGGCATCTATTTTGTGAAAATGGGTGACGAGACGCGGAAAATCGTGGTGGAATAATCGCGTCGGCCTGTCGGGTTATCACATCGTGGTTTGTCGGGCTGTCATATCGTGGCAGCCGTAGCGATAAAACAATGCTGCGGTCGCCGTGGCACGACAGCCCTACCATCCTCGGCCTTCGGGTCGGGGATTTTTTTTGTTTCATGATTTCATGTTTTTCCGTACAGATTTACGATTGAATCGAAAATTTGTGCTGCGAAAAATAAAGGGCTTGTTTGTCAAAGTTTTAGTATTTTTGCTTTTCAAAACAACATTACCATGCAGATTCCATTAGACCAATTTGAGCATATTATTGACGAGAAAATCCTTCAGCGAGGCCTGACTTATTTCAAGAAAGGTCATGTGCATGAACTTGAGGAAATCAGCCCCAACACCTACGAAGCCATTGTTGAAGGGACGGAGGACTACACCGTCAGGCTGACCGTTGAAAACAATGTGGTGACCGACTACCGCTGCGATTGTCCATACGATTTTGGTCCGGTATGCAAGCATGTGGCTGCCGTGGTTTTCGCGATGCAAGAGGAAGAATTGGGCCTGACGAAGAAGGCGGGCAAAACCAAGAAAACGGCCAAATCGGGCGTAAAAAAAAGCAAAAGTGTGGCGACACAAATCGATGAACTGATGGACAAAGCCTCTGTCGAAGAACTGAAGGAATTGATTAGGACAGAGGCAACCAAAAACGCCATTTTCCGTAACCACGTCCTGTCTCACCTTGAACATTACAATGAAAATGTATCCAAGGAATTGTACCAGAAGCAGTTGAAGGCCATGATACGGTCGGCGACCGACAGATATGGTCTCATTGATTGGAACAAGGCAAGGACATTGGGGCAGGCTGTGTATGAATTGCTCGATTCGGCAAGGAAACAAATCAACCAAGGCAATTTTGAAAAAGCCACGATGATCTGCTTCGCCGTGATGGAGGAGATGCGTGCGGCATTCGATAGTGCCGACGACAGCAATGGCGACATAGGCGGCTGTATCGACGAAGCCTTCAATTTGTTGGGAGAAATGGCCGCGACTTGCGACTCGCTATCCATCCGCAGACAAATATTCGAATTCTGTATGGATATGTTCAAAAAAGGCGTCTTCGATGGTTGGGATTGGCACACTTCCTTGCTGACTATGGCTGCCAGACTTGTGGCCTCAGATGAGGATTTTGACCAAGTTTTGGCTTTGATTGACAAAAAGCAACAGTCTGATTATCACAAGGAAAGATTACAACTCATCAAGTATGGCTTGCTTTTGGACAGGAAGGGCGAAACGGTTGCAAACCAATTCCTTGAACAAAACATCGACAATTCGGACTTTAGAACGATGGCCATCGAAAAAGCATTGGAGCAAAAGAACTTTGCCAAAGCTGTTAAACTGGCTGAAGATGGCGTGAAAGCAGATATGAAAGAAAAGCCAGGTTTGGCCAAGGAGTGGTACGATTGGTTGCTGAAAATCGCACAGGCACAGAACAATACGCCAAAAATCATCGAGTATGCCCGCTTCCTTTTGATTGACAATTTCAGGAACGAGCAAGACTATTACCAGATTCTGAAAGAGCATGTGAAACCTGATGAATGGGAAGCTGTTGTCGATGATATTGTCCAAGAAATCAAGGCGAAAAGTCGGTGGTACGATACAGGATTGGTCGGTGGCATTTACATTAGGGAAGAAAAGTGGGACAAACTGTGGGAAATGGTCAACGAGAATCCAACTCTATCCACAATTGAGAAATACGAAAGCTATCTTTCCAATAGTTATTCCAATGAGCTTTTGGATTTGTATGCGAACCAGATTCTGGGCTTTCTGGAGCGCAATATGGGCCGCGACCATTACCAAACGGCTTGCCGCTACATTCGCAGGATGAACAAATTGGGTGGAAAGTCGAAGGCAGACAAGCTCATCGCCCAGCTTCGCACACTGTATGCCAAGCGTCCGGCTTTGATGCAGGAATTGGACAGGGTCTGACTTGTTTGATTTGGTCTATTGTCTGTCTCACCGAGATACCCGCTGTGACAGAGCTTCTACCACGATAACCATACAAGCTAAAGGCTTTGTCTGTTTAAAGTTGCTCAATAGCTTCCTCTGGAAGGCCGGTAATGTCAGCAATGTCTTTTATCGGGAAACCTTTTGCCTTCATCTTACGCGCGTTTTCGAGGTTGGTTTCGGCTTTGCCTTCCATTCTACCTTTATTAAACGAGGTGTCCATCGAGTTCTTCATGTCGCGGTAAATCTTCAAACGCTCCTCATATTCCTTGCGTTCTTTTGTGGGAAATTTTTCAAGTTCCTCCATGGAGAGAAAAACGAATCCGAAGTCGGTGTAAGGGTTGACGTAGCGTTCTCTTCTTTCGTCCATGATGGGGTTTCCTTTCGTTTATCGGTGCAAAGTTAGGATAAAAAATGAATACGCAACTGAAACGTGGAAAATTTGCGCGTTCTTGCTGCTCTGATTGCATTGTTCAAAACAGACTCATTGCCAAGCTACGAACAATAATGCTCGTCCCAAAAAACGCCTATATTTTACCACGAACACCAAAAAATATGCCTTCGTGGTAAAAAATAACGCATAAATTACCACGAATCCGTTTTTTTTCGTATCTTTGTGGCCGGTTACAAAACACAAATCCATGAAAGAACAGATTATTGGACGTCAGCGTGAGAAGGACTTGCTTGACAAAATCTACCGGTCAGGAAGGTCGGAATTCGTGGCGATATGTGGCCGCCGTCGTGTGGGCAAGACTTTTTTGGTCAAGGAGTTTTTTGAAGGCGAGTTCGTGTTTCAGACTTCGGGGCTTGCCAATGAAGGGAGCCGAAGGCAAATCAAGGCTTTTTATGAGGACATGTTGGAATATGGCCTACCACGTCAACCAAAACGTCCCACGGACTGGCTTGAGGTCTTTGCCTTGTTGCGCGAACTTGTCAAACAGTCGGACATGGAACGAAAAGTCATTTTCCTTGACGAGTTGCCGTGGATGGACACACCGCGATCGGGTTTCGTATCGGCTTTGGAGCATTTTTGGAACTCTTGGGCGTCGGGGCGGCACGACATCGTTTTGGTGGTTTGCGGTTCGGCTACTTCGTGGATGATGGACAAGGTCATCAACAATCACGGGGGCTTGCACAATCGCCTGACTTGCCAAATTTTCCTTGAGCCATTCTCCTTGGGCGAATGTGAGCGGTTCCTCCAAAGTCGTGGCTTTATGTTTTCGCGCTACGACATCGCGGTGTGCTACATGGTTTTGGGAGGCATTCCCTATTATTTGGACATGCTCAACGCACAATTGAGTTTGGCGCAAAACATTGACCAGCTGCTGTTCAAGCAAAACGGTCTGCTTTCGCGAGAGTTCGGCAACCTTTATGCTGCCTTGTTCAAGAATTCGGACGATTATGTAAAAGTGGTGGAGGCACTGAGCCATAGGAAGGCCGGATTGAGTCGCGGCGAAATCATGCAGGCCACGGGTATAGGCTCGGGCAATGGCTTGACGGTCGTGCTACGCAACCTGGAATCATGCGGTTTCATTCGCCAGTATCAGCAGTACAAGGCTTCCCGAAAGGACAAGACCATATACCAACTGATGGATTTCTTCACCATGTTTCATTTCCATTTCCTGGCCGAAAAAAACGTTTCAAATTGGGAGTCATTGCAAGGGAAAAGCCGTTTTTTTGCTTGGGCTGGGGTGACTTTTGAGTTGCTGGTGGCTGCACATATCGGAATGGTGAAAAAAGCGTTGGGTATCAGTGGCATTGAAACAAGGGAGTATGCTTGGCGATGCACCGACGAGGAACAGGGAGCACAGATAGATATGGTCATAGAACGGGCCGACAACATGATCAATCTTTGTGAGATGAAGTTCAGCATTGCGCCATTCGCCATCGACAAGGGCTATGAGATGAACCTTCGCAACAAGATGGTGCGATTCATGGAATACACTGAACGCCATAAGTCGCTACAACTCACCCTTGTGACGACATACGGTTTGGCCCCCAATGCACATGCAAGCATAGTGAACAACGCGGTTACCTTGGACAACATGTTTGATTAAAAATGCCTATATTTTACCACGAACAAACCAAAATACGCCTTCGTGGTAAAAAATACAGCATAATTTACCACGAACACCCAAAAATATGCCTTCGTGGTAAATTATAACGTGTTTGGTTTCTGCTACTCAGTGGCTGCCCTGGTAGGACAGCCCTACATCCCTCATTTCTTTGGAACATTTGCAATTCAAAGAAATTCCGTATCTTTGCGCCCAAATTGAAAACGACAAATTTATTTTTATGACTAAAGCATTGAAAATCGTGGTGCTTGCCAAGCAAGTGCCTGATACGAGAAATGTGGGCAAGGACGCCATGACGCCGGAAGGCACCGTCAACCGCGCCGCACTGCCCGCAATCTTCAATCCTGAAGACCTGAATGCGCTCGAACAGGCCCTGCGCCTCAAGGAGCAAAACCCAGGCAGCACCGTCGGCGTGCTCACGATGGGCCCGCCCCGCGCCGGCGAAATCATCCGCCAAGGCCTCTTCCGTGGTGCCGACACAGGCTGGCTGCTCACCGACCGCCTCTTCGCAGGCGCCGACACCCTCGCCACTTCGTATGCCCTCGCCACCGCCATCAAGAAAATCGGTGACGTTGACATCGTCATCGGAGGCCGTCAGGCCATCGACGGCGACACGGCCCAAGTGGGTCCGCAAGTGGCCCAAAAACTTGGCCTCAACCAAGTGACCTACGCCGAGGAAATCCTCAAGATCGAAAACAATATCGCCACCATCCGTCGCCATATCGACGGTGGCGTGGAGACTGTGGAAGTACCGTTGCCTTGCGTGATTACGGTCAACGGTAGCGCGGCCCCGTGCCGTCCGTGCAACGCCAAGTTGGTGATGAAGTATAAATATGCCATGTGTCCATTGGAAGTGGATGCTAATTCTGAATGTGGGAAGCGGAATGTGGAATTAAGCAAGACGCGTCCATATTTGACGTTGAACCAATGGAGCGTGGCCGATGTGGATGGCGACCCCAACCAATGCGGTCTCTCGGGCAGCCCGACCAAGGTGAAATCGGTGCAAAACATCGTTTTCCAAGCCAAGGAGAGCAAGACCCTCACCGCCAGCGACGCCGATGTGGAAGGATTGATTAAGGAATTACTTGAAGAAAAAATTATTGGATGACAAAGGACTGCGAGACGCGAGACTTTGGTTTGTCCCGCGTCCCGCAGTCCCGTGTCCCGAGTCAAAAAAGAGAATGACTTATGAATAACGTATTCGTATATATCGAGACCGAAGGCACACAGGTCGCCGAAGTCTCACAGGAGTTGCTCACTAAAGGGCGTAAATTGGCCGACCAGCTTGGCGTGGAACTGCACGCTGTGGTGGCTGGCACAGGCATCAAGGGCAAGGTGGAAGACCAAATCCTGCCTTACGGCGTGGATAAGCTGTTTGCCTTCGACGGCGAGGGCTTGTTCCCCTACACCTCAGCCCCGCACACCGATATCCTCGTCAACCTCTTCAAGGAGGAACAACCGCAGATTTGCCTGATGGGTGCCACCGTCATTGGTCGCGACCTCGGTCCGCGCGTCAGCTCGTCGCTGACCAGCGGCCTCACCGCCGACTGCACCCAACTCGAAATCGGTGACTTCGACGACATCAAGACCAAGAAGCACTACGACAACCTGCTCTATCAGATTCGTCCCGCTTTCGGGGGCAACATCGTGGCTACCATCGTCAACCCTGAGCATCGTCCGCAGATGGCCACGGTGCGCTCGGGCGTGATGCAGAAAGCCGTCTATGAAGGCAAGGCCAAAAACGAAGTGGTCTATCCCGAGGTGGCGAAGTATGTCTCTCAAGAGGCTTACGTCGTCAAGGTCCTCGACCACCATGTGGAGGCTGCCAAACACAACCTGAAAGGCTCGCCCATCGTGGTGGCTGGCGGTTACGGTATGGGCTCGAAGGAAGGCTTCGACATGCTGTTTGAACTCGCCAAGGTGCTCCATGGCGAAGTCGGTGCCTCGCGTGCCGCCGTCGATGCGGGCTTCTGCGACACCGACCGACAGATTGGCCAGACGGGCGTCACCGTGCATCCCAAGGTGTATATCGCCTGTGGCATCAGTGGACAGATCCAGCACATCGCCGGTATGCAGGATTCCAAGATCATCATCTCGGTGAACAGCGACCCCGACGCACCTATTAATAAGATTGCGGATTATGTGATTGTTGGAACGGTTGAAGAAGTCGTCCCGAAGTTGATAAAGTATTACAAACAAAACTCGAAGTAATCATGGCAAACTATTATAACGATAACCCGAACCTGCAATTCTACCTCGACCACCCGCTGATGAAGCGTATCGTCGAGCTGAAGGAACGCAACTTTGCGGACAAGGAAACCTACGAAGACGCCCCCGTCGACTACGAAGACGCGATGGAGAACTACCGCCGCGTTTTAGACATCACGGGCGACATCACCGCCAACATCATCGAACCCAACTCCGAGAGCGTCGACCTCGAAGGTCCGCATTTGGAGAATGGCCGCATGATCTATGCCTCCAAGACCAAGGAAAACCTTGATGCCTGCACCAAGGGTGGTCTTTGGGGTGTCTCCATGCCGCGCCGCTATGGTGGCCTCAATCTGCCTATCACCGTCTTCTCTATGCTGAGCGAGATGGTGGCCAGCGCCGATGCCGGCTTCCAAAACATCTGGTCGCTGCAATCGTGCATCGACACCTTATATGAATTCGGCAACGAGGAGCAGCGCAAGAAGTACATCCCGCGCGTTTGCGCCGGCGAAACGATGTCGATGGACCTCACCGAGCCTGATGCCGGTTCCGACCTGCAAAGCGTGATGCTGAAGGCCACCTATTCCGAAAAGGACGGCTGCTATCTGCTCAACGGCGTGAAGCGTTTCATCACCAATGGCGACTCCGACATCCACCTTGTGTTGGCCCGTTCCGAAGAAGGCACGAAGGACGGTCGTGGCCTGTCGATGTTCATCTACGACAAGCGTCAGGGCGGCGTCAACGTGCGCCACATCGAGCACAAGCTCGGTATCCACGGCTCCCCGACCTGCGAGCTGACCTACAAGAACGCCAAGGCTGAGCTTTGCGGTGAGACCCGCCTCGGCCTCATCAAGTATGTGATGGCTTTGATGAACAGCGCCCGTCTCGGCATCGCCGCCCAGTCGGTCGGCTTGGGTCAAGAAGCCTACAACGAGGCCTTGAAATATGCCAGCGAACGTCAGCAGTTCCACAAGAAGATCATCGAGTTCCCGGCGGTTTACGATATGCTTTCACGCATGAAGGCCAAGATCGACGCCGGTCGTTCACTGCTCTACATGACCGCTCGTTATGTGGACATCTACAAGTGCCTTGAGGACATCCAGCGCGAGCGTCCGCTGACGCCCGAAGAGCGTGCCGAGTGCAAGAAATACAGCCGTTTGGCCGATGCCTTCACGCCTTTGGCCAAGGGCATGAACTCCGAGTATGCCAACCAGAACGCCTACGATGCCATCAGCATCCACGGCGGTTCGGGCTTCATCATGGAATACAAGTGCCAGCGCCTCTACCGCGATGCCCGTATCTTCTCGATTTACGAAGGCACGACGCAGCTGCAAGTGGTGGCCGCCATTCGATACATCACCAACGGCACCTACCTCACCATCATGAAGGAAATGCTTGAGAATGAGGTTTCTGAAGACCTGAAGCCTTTGCAGAACACGGTGCGCACCCTCGTGGAACTCTACGAACAGAGCATCAACTACGTGAAGGGTGCCAACAACCAGGAAGTCCAGGACTTCCTGGCCCGTCGTCTCTACGACATGACGGGCGACATCATGATGTCGCTCCTCATCTTGGACGACGCCACCCGTGCCCCGCATCTCTTCACCCAGTCGGCCAACGTCTACGTCCATGCTGCCGAGGAAGACGTCATCGGCAAGAGCGTTTACGTGAAGAACTTCATCGAGGAAGACTTGGTGAACTTCAGGGCTAAGGCGAAGGAAGTGGCGGAGTAATACAGGTTTTGCTTAATATGGAAAGTGTGCTCTGTGGTATGGAGCACACTTTTTGTTTTGCCATATTTCAAAAGATGCAGAAAAACAAGTCAGGAATGAAAAGACCAAAAGGACATAATCTTTCCCTTATACGTTTTCGTCAGCTCAAATAGGCTATTTCCTTCGGCAGCTTCTATTAGCATGATTTCGTCTGCTATCTCACACACATATCTGTTTCTTGCCATGGCCGTTGTCCTCGACTGTCTGACGGCATGCGAAGTGGAAATGATGAGCAATTGGTTCTGTTCCATTGCCGCTTTCAAATCCGTCGGCAATGCTTTATACATCTTTCGTGCCAGTGCTATGATGATGGGTTGATTCCCTTTTAACAGGAAATGCAGCACATCCCTCTCCAACTTGGAGCTGAATCCACTCACCACGCACCTGCCTTGACGGCGCATTTCCGTCGCCCAATCATAGCAGCGCAACACGGTTTCCGATGAAATCGTGTTCGAAGCCAAGAATGCTGTCTTGGGTAACTCCAATAGGTCTCTGTTGCCAAGATATTCAAGCTCTTTCATATAGTTTTATTCCCTCACTTAATCCCTCAACAGTTTTTGGTTTGGTGTTCATTTTATCTTTCTATTTGTACCTTCTGAGTTGATGTGCTAGTTTGCTTTGTTGCCATACCGTTCATTAACTGTCCCATTTGTATTTGTATTCTAGTGTTTTGATAGGCTTCATAATTCCACATCAAATATGAATCCCACAATCCAAGTTCTATATCCCTAATTAAGGAATTTATCTTTTCTTGAATTGGTTGGCCATTCTTGTCAAAGTACATTTGATCACGAACCTGGTCTCTTAACACCTGTATTGCCTTGAATTCACCCAAACTAAAAACTTGACCCAAATCCACAGGTTCAATTAAAATGTTTTTTTCAACGTCCACTTTGCTTTTTGACAATATCTCCGACACATATCTTTTACCAGCATTTCTCATAGCAAAAAGAGTATAATTAGATGCAAAATAAGTATCTGGATCTAAGTAAAACAAATTGTCACAATATCCATTGTTTATTTGCATAATAATCCCATCAATTTCTTCTTTATCAATCTCTTTGTCAACAAAGTAAATCTTCTTAATATTAAACAGTTCATTGTATGGAACACCAAAGGGAATGCCTAATTTATGTAAAGCGACAATAACTGTCCGCTTTTCGGTAATTGAAAGTGTATTGTTAAACTCATTCTCAGCTTCTCTATAGGACTTTTTTGCGTATTTCGCGATAATGTCCAATGCTTTAATTGCAATTTCACGAATGTTCTTTTTGTTTTTTTCTTCAGGGATTCGCATAAAACGAGCACCAAAGTATGTCCCTATTAAACCGCCAATGGCAGCTGTCAACACCGAAATAATAATAGTCAACATAATAGTATTCATTTTTTAGTATAAACTTTATCAAGCTCCTTGAAAACATTCGAACTATAAAACTGTTGTTTCACTGATTTTGGATTAGCGTCGTCAAGTTTTCTCGTATGGCACAGTTTCGAATCAGTTTTTATGGTTCTCATTACATCATTAAAACGTTTGTTCCTCTTAAAATCAGTATATCTAGTTGAACACTTTTCGCATAAAGCTGTATAGGATAAGGGGAAACGCTTTCTGAAATCTTCTTCTTTTATTTCAACTGGAATTCCTTCCGCATCATAAACAACACCTATTCCATCAAGAGAAGTACTTTTTTTAAAGTTAATATCAATAGAAATCGCAATATCATAATCATCATCATCTCTTTTACCTTCTATTTTCTTTTTTATCAATGACACATAATTCTTTTCTTCTTGCGTCAATACGGCATCTACATCAATTTTTGAATCTACATATGCCAACGGCATCAAATAAAAATTATACTGAGAAATATCAATTTCTATATTGTTTGACTTAATAAAATTCATATAGTTCTTTATTGTTGCAAATCCTAATTCTTGTATAGTTCGGCTAATTGGTTTCAAATTTGCGAAATGAATCGCATTGTCTCTCAATTCAATAATTGAATCTATATTATCCTCTAAAGGTTTGGGGATTAATCCACTTAATTTAAGCCGTCCAATCACCTCATAAATTGTAATTGTCTTAGGATTTCCTGTTCTATTTGTATCTGGCTCCATGTGTTTTGATCTACTGCCATCTTTTTTCTTTTTGGGAATCATTACATATAATGACGTCATTTTGTAACGATTCTTTTTAAGCAATACGGCTTTTAATAACAACTCCCATGCATTGACACATAGAATCGCAAAAGAGTCTTCTCTATAATAGAAATTCGGCTTATTATACACCTCTATGGCAGCAAGCATACTGGACACTGATTTATCCAATAAAGCTCTATATATCTTGTTCGTTTTCATCTATTATGTTATTATTACACAGTATGTAAAAGAATCAGTCAAATATAACTTATTCCTCCCCCGATAACTCATCCCCCATCCGATACTTGATGTCGTAATTGATGATGAAGTCCAACTCCTCCTCCGTGAATCCATAGTGCTTCGCCAATACTTTGTCTATCTTGTCGATGATGGGCTTGGATTTATTGATTTTGAAGGATTGGGTTTGAGTAGTTCCGACATTCTTTTGTTCCCTTGTTAACATTGTACTATTAGCTTTCAAATCATCTAAATACTCTATTCCAAGTTTTTGTAATGTTGGGTTCTCGATTAAATTTTCTGGAAATCTAATTCCATAAATATCTGATGGATTTAAATCTCGAAGGTTGGATGTGACAGTATATCACCACCAAAACAAATTACTACTCAAAAAAGCCACAATTGATGATGATTGATTGTCATTCGGAATAATTAAACATGTTTCTCGACTTGAGTGTCCTTCAACTCCATTGCATAAAAACCTGGGGGCAAAATTTGTAAACACCTTCCAATACAAACCTCCTGTTGTTCTATAATAAACTTTGCTCTGTGAACGATTAGTAATGTAATTTCCAATTGTTTTCGGTTGCCTTAATATGCACTCCAATATCCGATTCTCAACATCAGAACTTAATTTTGGCATCCAAAAAGAATCTCTTCGAACATCATATTGTGTGTATGATATTTCTTTAAATAGATTCTTCCTGTTTTCAGAAATCCACTTTTGATAAGGAGTAGTATAATGATGAATCGTATCACTTGCATTTACTACAAAAATCGATAATGCTCTGTTTACAGCATCAAACAACTTTGCTGGACGCCAAGCAAAGTTACTATACCATGAACTTCTATTGTTTTCAAGTAGTTGTTGAATGGTTGTCATTCTTTGAGTACATACCAAAGCTATCGGTACAATCATGCTCATATTTCCTTTTGTATGAATCAGATTCAAGCTTCTTTCCATACAAAAAGCATGAACGGCCCCACTATCAATCGTTTTATATCCGCTTATTTTATAATCAATTTGTCGGACTTCTAAATACGGCGGATTTCCAATAATTACATCAAAGCCGCCGTTGCCGTTGATGATTTCATAGAACTCGGCCAACCAATGGAAAGGCTGGTGCGAGGCAAGCCAAGCCTCGTAGTCAGCCCCTGCCGAAGCCATAAACAAGCGGCGGTTGAGCAGGTCGTTTAAGGCTTTCAAGCGTTCCTTCAGGTCGGCTTTGGCACGTTTGAAGGTGGCCATATCGTCGCCTTGCGTGAGTTGGATGTGCTTGAACATATCGTAAGTATGCGCCACCTTGTCCATCTCGTCCTCCAACTTCTGTTTCAGTTCTTGGTTGGCCAACTCTTCCAAAATGTCCTTGGCAAAACTCAAGTCGCGGTCCAGTTCTGCTTTTGTGGCATAGCCCACAAGGGTGTTGCCGCAACGGATGTTGAAGTCGATGTCGGGCAAGGGGTCGAGGCCGAGGTTGGGCTCGCGCTTGTTCACCTCCACCACGGCCACCATCTTCAGGAAAAGACGCAACTTGGCAATCTCGGTGGCCTCCACCATAATGTCAACGCCATAAAGGTTGCGCAAAATGATGCTCTTGTAGATGAAATACTGGATGTTGCTGCGGTATTTGTGCTCAATCTCCTGCAACTCGTCCTTAAACAGGTTGGGGTTCTGCTCACGGAACTCCTGCATACGGCTGATGCAGACCTCATACAAAGGCTCAAGGATATTCAGCGCGGCAAAAAGGAATGCGCCCGAACCGCAGGTTGGGTCAAGGATGGTCACCTTCTGCAATTCGGCATAGAAATGCTTCACCAAAAGATGGTCGTCGGTGTGGTTCAACAGGTCGTAAACAAACTGGCGAATGTCAAGGTTGAAGGTGATGAAATCGTTGATGTTCGTTATCTCGCCGTTTTCAATCTTCGCCTTTATCGTGTTGTAGCGTTGCAGTCGCTCGATGGTTTCGCGCCAAATCTCGGTGGGCAAGGCAAACGCCTCCGGGGTGCGGTCGTTCCAATGCTTGCGGCGTTCCAAGAGATTGGGTTGTTGGGTATCGAGACCAATGGCAATCTCATCGGGAATCTCCAAACCTGCGCCTTTCTTCACCGCGTCAAACACATAGCGGTCGCCGTTCTGTTTGAGAAAAGCCCACACCTCGCCATTGGGCTTGAAGGGTTTTTCATCGTGCTTGCGTGTGGCATCCATCAAATAGGGAACGATGGTGTTGCGCCCGATGTATTCGGTGATGTCTTCCTTGGTGTAGTAGGCTCCCATTTGGGCGCGGTCGTTGATGTATTGCTCAAAGATATAGCCCAGCACATCGGGGTTGATGTCCTTGCCCGTGGCGGTGAGGCGGTCGTCGAGGTGCCAATGCCACTTGTCGAAGAAGTTGAACAGGCTGACGAAAGCGTCGTCGGCAATGTCGAGGCCAGCATAGTCCTGTTCAATCTGATGCACATCGAACATACCACCGTTGAGGTAGGGAATGCGGCCATACACATTTTCGAAATCGCGGTCGTGTTTCGGCGAGTTCAGTCCGCCGTGGAACAAGGTGGTCAGAAAACCTTTGTAGAAACTACTGAAGAAGCGGTTTTCGCCTCGTTCTTGTTGTGTCCATTCCAACTTGTGACGCAGATAATCCACATCCCCGTCGAGGAAGCCTTTCTTTTGGATGAAATAGCAGAACATCAAGCGGTTGAGCATCACCGAGGTGTACCATTGCTTGTTGCGGTTTTTGCTGTCCTGAATATGGTCGTCGATGCCCGTGATGAACTTGGCGAAGTTAGTATGCTCTTTTTTGAAGCCTGTATAGAAGTCCTTGGTGACCTTTTCGGAATTGACAATGAAGGCAGCCTGCACCCGTTCCATCACATCGGTGATGGTGGTGCGTTCGTCCAAACCGAACGACAGCCCCTCGATTTTCTCGAAGAGGAAACCTGCGGCCTCGGCATTGAGATATTCGACCAAAACGATGTCGCGTTTCTCCACTTTTTTCACCGGCACCGCCCACAGGTGATGGCTCGTGCCTTTCAGGATAAAGATGCAGATGTAGTCGTTGGCTGAGCGACGCAAGCGTGTGTCGAGTTTCTTGCATAGCGATGATGTAGGAATGGCATCCACAAGGCAAGTGAGCACTTGAAATCCGTTGCGCTCGGCAATCAGTTGAAACTCAAAAGGCGTTTCGTCAACAGGGATGTCGAAGAGCGTTTGTCCTTGCGGGTTGTTCCAGCCCATTTCGCTGATAAACAGTTCGCGGAAATTGCTTTCTGAAACGTATTGGTTAAAGGTCCGTCTGTTCATTGTCGGTGTCGTTGTTTGTCGAATCAGTTTGTTCCTGGAGCAAGTAGTCGCTGGCCTTTGCTGGCGAGATAACGCTATGTCCCAGTTGGTTTTCCAATTGTTTGCGTGCAACTTTGGCTACACTGCCGCCATCCTTTGCGACCTTTGCCTGCTGTTGGAAACCTTGCGGATCGCGTTGTTTGGAAAGTTCCGTGGCCGATGCCTCTGCCAAGATGTTGAAGGCGATTTCGAGGTTGGTCATATTGTCGCGCAAGTTCTCTTTTTTCAAGCCTTTGAATTGTTTGTATTGCTTGGTTGTGAAGCCGCTCCATTCGCGAGTGATGATGTCGGTGAGCGAGGCATATTCCAAGCCCTCTTTTACGCCAGTGCGTTTCCATTCGTCGGTGAGTTCTTTCCTCACCTCAATTGACTTGATGCGCTGGTTGATCCAAGCATCACTGTAGCCCAATCGTTTGTAGTCGATGATGGCCTGGTCGATACTTCTTTCCGGGTCTTGCATCTGGTCGATGCGCTGGCTGGCCACTTGGGCCATCCATTGCTTGAAAGGCTCGGCCTTGGGCGAAGGGATGGATTGGATGAGGCGGAAAAGTTGCTCTGTATCAGCGACATCCGTCATTCGCATCTTGCCGTCAGCAGCGCGAAGCTTCAAACCGTTACAATTTGTAACGGTTTCATTTCCTTCTTTCTTTAAACGGTTTTTCAACACTCTCCAATAGGTTTGTGGGTTTTCGCTATCTGTAAGTACAGCGCACACATCCACAATGGAGAAATACCATTTCTCTTCTTGGTCGTCCCAAACGGTACGAACCTTTCTTTGTTCAAACAGTTGTAATGCTTCTCGTTTAGTCATATCTTTGATTTGTTTTATTCGTGTTTCAGCCCCATGGAGCAAATAATGACGGGGTCTTTGTGCTTGGTTTTGTCCTCATCAACTCGACAAAGGTTTCCGTTCTTATACATTTCGATGACCGTGTCCACAATGTCGTCTTGTGAGCTGCCTGTGCGCATCATACGACCAAGGATGAACTTGGAATTCTCGAGCAAAGGATAGTTGTAGATTTGGTCGATGGCAAACTTCAAGAATTCTTTTTTGTCTTGATTGAAGATGTCATCGGGTTGCTCATAATAATGATTCAGCAATTCATAGATGCGGCGTTTGGTGCTGAAACGACTGCCAAGGATGCCGCCCACATTGGTATTCTCAGTTCTGATGTTTTGCACAGCCTTATCAACCAGTTCCAAATGGTTGTCTTGAGGCTCCAAGCGAGGTTCATCGATGGAGCAAGCCATAGCCTGCAAGATGCGTTTCTGCGATTGGCTCACCATCTCGCCCTTTGAGTTATACCAAGACAACACATCAAAGCCGTTGTAAGTTCTGGCGTAGGTAATCACGCCGTCCTCCAATCCGTTTGGTGCGGCTTTGGTGGAATAGACGATGTTGCTCAATTCGGGGATGATTTGCTTTAATTTGGGATTGGCATCAGTGGCGTTTTTCCAAATTTGCCAGGCCTGCGACCCAAGGTCAACATCGGTGTCGTCCTCATCTTCGTCCAGACTACCGCTCTTTTCGTTGTACATATCGCGCAAGTTTTGCTCGTTACCTTCGAAAAAGATCTCATCGCTACCAACAATATTGGCATTTTCATTGATACGGGCATTCAAGCGGCGACGCAAGTTGATGATTTCCTCCACCTTGTCGGCTGGGAAGAACGAATAGCAGAAAATTTGTTCTGAACTTTGGTCGATACGATCGACACGTCCTGCACGTTGAATCAATCGGATGATGGCCCAAGGCAAATCATAGTTGACAATAACGTGTGCATCCTGAAGATTCTGTCCTTCACTGAGCACATCGGTTGCAATAAGCACCCTCAATTCGTTTTCCTTTGCCACATCGGCCTTGTTGCTGATGGGTGAGAAGCGGTCCACAATGGCTGTTGGGTTCTGTGAATTGCCTGTAGCCTTGTCGATTTGGGTCACGCCACGCTTTTTCAACTGATGATAGACATAGTTGGCCGTGTCGGAATATTGGGTGAAAACGATTACTTTCTCGCCTTTGTGCGTCTTGTTGATCAAGGTTTCAAGTTCATCCAATTTCTGGTCGGTCTTGGGGCTCCAGTCGCCGCACAGCTTAATCATCTTGATCAAGGTCTCACAGTCCTTGTTAAGTTTTTGTTTGAGAGTACGTTTGAAATACTTCGAATCAATCCATTGCACATTGTTTTTTCCAATCAGACTGTTGTAATACTCTTCTGCTTTTTTCATATACACCTTCATTTCGTCGGGAATCTGGATAAGTTCGTCACCTGATTGATTTTCCTCCTCTTCATTGTCGTGCTCAAAGATGTCGTTGATGTCGGCATCGTCCAAATAATCCTCTGGCAAGGTGTTTTCGTCGCCGATGGGCAGTTTGAGTTTGTTTTCGATGGCATAGATGAAAACAGCGTTGCGCAAGATGTGGCGGAAAATGGTGAGCAGGAACGAGAAACCGCTGCTGTCGATTCGTTTGAAGAACGTGCTTTTGCAGAAGCCCATCATTCGCGCTCCGGCACGAGATAAGTTTTCGATGATATTCTGCTCGAACTTTGATGCCTCCTCGGCTTTTTTCTCGTCAAGATATTGAATCAAGCCGTATCGCGGTAGTTCAAGACTCTCCATCATTTCAATCATACTCTCGGAATAAAGGCGACTGTATTGGTCGCCATCCTTCGTCTTGAACTTAATCGCCTTGGGCACACGGTCAGGGAAATACGACTTGTGCCCGTCCTTGAACTCCAAGTATTTGCGTCCGTTGGTCGGGTCGGTTTTGGCATAGTTCTCTTTGATGAAAGTACGGGTACGACGCACCAAAAACAGTTTCATCAGTTCTTGCCAGTCCTCTTGGCATTCGCTTCTTTCGAAAGCCTTGATGCTTCTGATGAAGTCCTCGTGCTTTTCGTTGAATTTGCGCTCGCCGCCCAATTGCCGGATATATGCTTCGGGTCGAATGCCCAAGTCGACATCATCGTCAATAAATAGACGAAGTTGGTTGCTAAGGTCTTGATAATGTTTGTTGTAAGGTGTAGCTGTGAGCAAAAGCACCTTGCAATCTTGCTTGTGGATAAGGTCTTTGATGTTCTTGTAACGAACGCCCTGGTTATTGCGCAAGTTGTGGCTTTCGTCAACGATAATCAGGCGGTAATAGCGAGCGTTGTCCACGTCAATAGGCTTGGCCATCGACATAATATCCGCCTTCAGATCGTATTTGTTGCGATATTTTGCCCACATTTCCTGCAAGTTGGCTGGACAAATTATCAAAGTGTTGCTCCCAAAGCTATTCTCATACATCTTGGCAATGGCGCAGGCAGTAATGGTTTTTCCCAATCCGACAACGTCGCCAATCATAGCACCGCCACGCTTGTCGTTGTTAAGATGCCGTGCGGCAATTTTGACAGCGGTTTGCTGGAAATCGAACAACGAACTGCGAAACTCTGCAGGAATGGTGAACTCTTTGATGCCCAAACGAGCCTCTTCACTAAGATGATATGCTGTCTTCAGATAGATGTAATAGGGTGGGATGATCTTTTCACCAGCCCAACTGTTATCAATGATTTCGATGAGTTCTTTGGTAATATCTAAGCAGAACTTGTCTTCCCAACGGTCGTCAAACCAACGGGAGAGTTTCTCTGCACTGTCGCTGTCGCCGAATTCAGCATTCAGTTCGCCTTGTTTGGTTAAGCCCGAATAGGTCAAATTGCTGCTACCCATAATGGCCTGTATCTTGTTGAAATTGTCGTCGGGCCGATGGGCAAGATACAGTTTGGCATGGAGCGGCTCGCGGAGATAGAGCTTCACGCACACCTTTTCGTCCTTCATTTGGGCGGAAAGACGACGCAAGGTAAACTCATCTTGTTTGGTTGGCAAGCCCAATTGCAGTTGCCTCTTGAAGTCGCGGGCTATTCCCAACTTGCATTGAGCGACATAGTTGGCATCGGGCAAGGTCTTTTCGGAATACAATTCCCGAATCAATTCCTCGGCAGGTCGATGCATTCCGATCAGCAAGCGACATTTGCGGAAAACACGTTCGTCATTTTCGTAAACGAAATCACCTGAGAGCGTATCGATCTGCTCAACCACAAGATTCCAGCCACGGAGATTGAAATAGCCAACGCAGAAATCCACCCGTTTCACGCCGACATTGGTTATGATGCCTTGCAATCCATTGGAAAACTTGGTGTCTATATTGTCGTATATTCTTGCCATGCGATAATAGTTTCGTTTTTAAATTTAAAACTGCAATAATAGTAAATTTTTTTGAATGAAAGAATGTATTTCTGAAAAAAGAACAAGTATCGAAGGATAGGTCTTTTCATCATAGGTAGTCATTCGGAATTCCGAACAATTGCTCCAAAACAAAACCAACAATAAAAAAAGCCCTGGCAGTTTTGGATTGTCAGGGCTTCTTTCGGTTCATTCCATCATTTCTTGTAGCATCCGCCGTGTCTCCCGCTTAAACTCCAAGCGGTTGTACCTCTCGCCTTGGCACAACATACAACTGCATGGCGTGCCAGTGGATTTGTAGACGCGAGTCCATTTTTCATTGACCAATTCGAACCAATGCAATGGCCTTTTGTACTCCATTGATTTGTGGTCGAAATAACCATTGTCAAACGATGCGTAGTAAACCATACGCTTCTTAAACACGCGGAAGCCTTGCTTCCGTCTCCAAAGTTTTGTTCTTTTTTCCAACATCTCTGTCAATTATTAGTGTCAGGTGAAAGAACATTACTGTGTGGTTTTTGAATGCGTTCATTGTGGTAGATGTTTGATTGTTAGTGTTTTATATATTTTCCCCTGCCAAGTGTCGCGTTCCTCCATTCGTTTTTCGATACGGTTCAGCACCTCGTCATAGCGCAGCTTCATCCAAGGCTCGCTGACAAGGTAGCGGGGCGGCACCTCGCCCGCAAAACGCTCGATGACGATGGCGGGGTTGAGCCGCTCGGCAAAGTCGATGACGAAGTCGATATATTCCTCCAAGTCAAAGAGATGGAAATGCTCGGGGTGTTGCAGATACTCTTCGGCCATCTTCGTTCCTTTGAAAATCTGCAACTGGTGGAACTTGACTGTGGTGAGCGGCAGTCGCGAAATGACATCGGCGGCATCAAGCATCATGGACTTGGTTTCGCCGGGTAGACCGAAAATGAAATGCGCCCCGCAGGGGATGCCGTACTGTGCCGTCAGGCGGATGGCGCGTTCCGCCGTGGCGAAATCGTGCCCTCGATTGACGCGCAGCAAAGTCTCGTCATAAATGCTTTCCACGCCATATTCCAACATGACGTAGTGTGTTTGTTGTATCTCGCTGAGATACTGTAAAATCTGCTCATCAACCAAATCTGGTCTTGTGCCGATGACGATGCCTGCAATTTCGGGTATCTCCAAAGCCTGCCGGTAGATGCCTTTCAGTTCTTCCAATGGCTTGTAAGTGTTCGAAAACGGCTGGAAATAAGCCAAATACTTGCTTGCCCTGCGATACCTCCGTTGATGAAATTCAATGCCTTCCTCAATCTGCTGCTTGATGGATTTCTCTGGCTTGCAATACGACGGATTGAACGCCGCATTGCTGCAAAAAGTGCAACCGCCCGCGCTGATTTTCCCGTCGCGGTTAGGGCAGCTGAAGCCCGCATCGATGCTGATTTTCTGTACCCTGCCGCCGAACTGCCTTTTGAAGTAGCAGCTGTAGCTGTTGAAACGTCTGTTGTCACCCCAAGGGTAAATCATGGCTTGGAATAATCTGAGTTGTTCATAAAGGATTCATCCGTCAAAGTGCTCAAAAACGCCTTCAGTTGTGCCTTTTCCTCGTCGGTGAGGCGCACGCCGCCGTCCATCACGTGGTGCATCAGCGGACTGAGGGTCTCGGAGTTTTTCACGCTGTCGGAATAGAAATCAATCACTTCGTCCAAGGTCTGGAATCGCCCGTCGTGCATATAGGGAGCCGAAACGGCGATGTTGCGTAGGGTAGGGGCTTTGTAGGCACCACGGTCCCAACGGTTTCCCGTGATGGCAGCACGGTCTTCGGGGTCGTCGAAATGGTCATCCAAACCATTGTTGTAGAACAAGTTGGTGGTCATCAGGGCCAGACCGCCACCGCCGTGGCAGTGGAAGCAGTCGGCGCCTTCCTCGGTGCAAAACAGCTCATAGCCTTTCAGCTCGTCGTCAGTAAGTTGTTCTTCTCCAAGCAAATAACGGTCGAATTTGCTGTTGGCGGAGACCAAGCTCCGAACAAACTGCGCAATGGCGCGCTGCACGTTGACAAAAGTGATGTCGCGGCTGCCGAAGGCCTTCCAAAACAGTTCGGGATAGTCGTCGGTTCGCTGCAAATATTTCACCACTTGGTTGGTGTCGGCATGGATTTCCACAGGACTTGTGACTGCGGCCAAGACCATGTCCTCCAAGGTGGCCACACCGCCGTTCCAGCCCAAGCCCGTGCGGTTCCATGCCAAGTTGACCAAAGGCATGACGGAATGGTGAAGCCCAGCCGAACCGCCATAATCAAAGTTGTTTTCCTGGTGGTGGCACGAGGCGCAGCAACGGATGCCGTCGTCGCCATCCCGGCCCGAAAGGCGAGGGTCGTAAAACAGCTTCCGACCTAAGGCTACGCCTTCTTCGGTCATTGGGTTGTCGTCGGGAATGTTGGTCTTTGAGGGGAAATAGGAAGGCTTGGGCAATTCGCAAGGCGTTGTCGGATAAGGCGTTTCTTTCTCTGGCTTGCACGAAGCCAAAGAAAACAACGTGATACAAATCAAGAATATAGCCTTCAATCTTCTCATCCTTCAATCTAAATCTTTGAATTTTAAATCTTAGAAGCTGTTTAAAAATGGATAAAAAAGAATTGTATGGACGACAGAAAAAGTT